>Ga0307476_10000534_pt1 | contig 28463 bp, 29 predicted proteins | sample atmos_gasesECM2C_2_FD_203314 | JGI IMG/M metagenome (GOLD analysis project Ga0307476, IMG submission 203314) | Hardwood forest soil microbial communities from Morgan-Monroe State Forest, Indiana, United States - atmos_gasesECM2C_05 | ecosystem: Environmental > Terrestrial > Soil > Temperate...
TCGAACGCGCCGTGGGCTTTACAGTCCTCGATGACCGCCTGATACATCCTGGCGTAGCTGCGGTCCGGGATCGCGGCGATGACGTCGTGCAGCTTGCCGTCGGCGCCCCACATGCGGCCGGATTCGCGAATCATCGCCGGCATCGAAGCGTCGATGATCACGTCGCTGGGCACGTGCAGGCCGGTGATGCCCTTGTCGGAATCGACCATGGCGAGGCCCGGCCGTTTTGCGTACTCGGCGGCGATGTCGGCCTTGATCGCCGCTTTTTCGGCTTCCGGCAGCGTTTCGATCTTCGTCAGCAGATCGCCGAAGCCGTTGTTGAGATTGACGCCGAGGCGCTTCAGCGTTGCGGCGTGCTTCTCGATCACATCGGCGAAGAAAACGGAAACGGCATGGCCGAACACGATGGGATCGGCGATCTTCATCATGGTCGCCTTCACCTGCAGCGAGAACAGCGCGCCGTCCTTCTTTGCGGCTTCGATTTGCTCGGCAAAGAAGGCGCGCAGCGCCTTGCGGCTCATCACCGCCGCGTCGATGATCTCGCCGGCGGCAAGCGGCGTCTTCGCCTTGAGCACCGTGACGGCGCCGTCGGCGCCGACAAGTTCGATGCGGGCGTTGGTCGCCGCCGCGACGGTGGTCGCGATTTCCGAACCATAGTAATCGCCGCCCGACATGTACGCGACATGGGATTTGGAGCTGGAACTCCAGGCGCCCATCTTGTGCGGATTGTTGCGGGCGTATTGCTTGACCGCGCCGGCGGCGCGGCGGTCGGAATTGCCCTCGCGCAACACCGGGTTGACGACGCTGCCGAACACCTTGGCATAGCGGGACTTGATGTCCTTCTCGGCTTCCGTCGCGGCATTGTCCGGATAGTCCGGAACGCCGTAGCCCTTGCCTTGCAATTCCTTGATCGCGGCCTTGAGCTGCGGGATCGAGGCGGAGATGTTGGGCAGCTTGATGATGTTGGCCTCGGGCCGCATCGCCAGCTCGCCGAGCTCGGCGAGTTCGTCGTTAATTCGCTGTGAAGGGGTGAGCTTGTCGGGGAAAACGGCAAGGATGCGACCGGCCAGCGAGATGTCCTTCAATTTCACGGATACACCCGCCGCGCCCACGAAGGCCTCGACGATCGGCAGCAGGGAATAGGTCGCGAGCGCAGGCGCTTCATCGACCTTTGTCCACATGATTTCGAGATCTGGCATGCTTACACCTCTGGTCGCCGTGCTTGTTTGGGCCGACCGGAAACTGAACATTGGCGGGCGCGGTGGAATGCTTTCTTCCGGGCCCTCAAATGGATTGTTCTCGGCGCGGACATCGCCAACCGGGAATTCGACTGACGGGAGTTCGGCGCGCGCCCTATAGCATCTGAGGGGCGGCGGAGAAAGCCGACATTAAGCGCAATGCGCTGCCTTTTTTCACGGCCATTGGCTATACCGCTCGCGGAGGAGCAATGCCCGGGGCAGGAACCGACAAGACCAAGTATTGGCGCGCAGGGCCCGCCCCGGTCGTGATCTTGGTCGAGCCGCAGCTTGGCGAAAATATCGGCGCCGCGGCCCGCGCCATGGCGAATTTCGGCTTGTCGCGGCTGCGGCTGGTGCGGCCGCGCCAACCGTGGCCCAACGACAAGGCGCGGATGATGGCGGCCGGCGCCGACCGCATCCTCGACGGCGCCGCGCTTTACGACACGCTCGAAGCGGCCATCGCCGACTGCACCTTCGTGCTCGCCACCACCGCGCGCGCCCATGACCAGGCCAAGCCGGTCGTCGGTCCGGCAGAGGCGGCGGCGTTGATGGCGCCGCGCGTTGCGGCGGGCGAAACCGTTGCGCTCCTGTTCGGCCGCGAGCGTAACGGGCTGGAGAACGACGAGGTGGCGCTGGCCGACCGCATCGTCACGTTGCCGATCAATCCGGCCTTCGCGTCACTCAATCTGGCGCAGGCCGTGGTGATCGTGGCCTACGAGTGGTTCAAGCTCGCAAGCGGCGAGACGCTGCCGTTCGCCATGCCGCAAAAGTCGCCAACCGCGCCGAAGGAACAACTGCTTGCGTTTTTTGCTTCGCTCGAACGCGAACTGGAAAGGGTCGAGTTTTTCCGCCCCCCCGACAAGCGCGAGACCATGCAGATCAATCTGCGCAACATTTTCACGCGCATGCAGCCGACGCAGCAGGACATTCAGACCCTGCACGGCGTGATCATGTCCATTGCCGAAGGGCGCAAAGGTCCGGCGCGCGGCGGCGTGCTCGATGGCGCGGAGGCCGAAATGCTGCGCACGCTCTTGGCCGAGCACGGTCCGGGCCGGGTGCCGAAGGAGCGCGGCCCGGTGCGCGGACTGGCGCGGCTTCTGCGCCGCAATCCGACCGAGGCCGAGCGCGCGCTGTGGCAGGCACTCGTCGACGACCGCCGCTTCGCCGGCCGCGGCTTTAAGCGGCAGACGCCGGTTGGGCAGCACATCTGCGACTTCGTGTCGTTCCCGCTGCGGTTGGTGATCGATCTGGTGCCTGCCGACGAAAGCGAAGCGGCCGCAAAATCCCGCGCCGACAAGCGCGACTGGCTCATCGCGCATGACTACAGAGTGCTAGGAATATTTGACCGCGATGTCGAGTCTGATATGGCAACGGCACTCGCGCGGATCGAAAACGTCATCGGCCAGAGCTGAGTTGTGTCAGTTCCAAAGTGGCGGGGCTGAGATGCGCGGGCGGGTTCACAGCCACGGTCGGTAAAATGCAATTGACGAATTCAAAGGCGCAGTATGGCGCGGTTCCACAAATCCTGCACTGGCTCACCGCCATTTTCGTGATTTGCGGCTTCCTGCTCGGCCAGTTCGGTGACGATCTGCCGAAAGGCAATGCTCAAACCGTCGGTCTTTTCGTTCACATGACTTTGGGACAGTGCGTCGTTGCCTTGCTCGTCGCGCGCCTTGTCTGGCGCATCGCCAATCCACCGCCGCCGCCGGAACCGACGCCGCTGGGCCGGCTTGTGGTGTGGGCCGCCAAGCTCAGTCACTTTGCGCTCTATGCGCTGCTCTTGGTGGTGCCGTTTCTCGGCATCATCGTCCAGCTCAAGCGCGGCCACGCCTTGCCCATCCTCGGTTTTTGGCAAGTCCAATCGCCCTGGCCGGCCGACCGCGACATCGCCAAAACCATTCTCGGATTTCACGGCTGGCTTGCCGACGCGCTATTGATCCTTGCCGGCGTGCACGCTTGCGCGGCGCTGGTGCACCACTACGTGTGGGGCGATCCCACGCTGCGGCGAATGTTGCCCGGTGCGGCGGTCTAGCCCTTGAGCACCTTCAGCGCCGCCGCCGCCCCGGCGCGCAGCATCGACAGGTCGCTCGATACCGCGAGGAATCTGACGCCGCGCTTGGCCAAAGCCGCGGCGCGCTCGGCGGAGTGACAATAGGCGCCGGGAATCTTTTTCGCCTTCTGCGCGCCGGCGATCAAAGTGTCGAGATGGCCTTCGACCTCCTTCGACAGCGGATCGACATTTTTGCCGTCCGACAGCGCGATCGACAGATCCGACGGGCCGAGGAAGAAGCCGTCGATGCCGGGCGTGGTGATGATCGCTTCGAAATTCGCAAGTGCGGTGCGGGTCTCGATCATGGCCAGCGTGATGATGTTATCGTTGGCCTCGCGCAGATAAGTCGCCATGTCGGATACGCCGCCGAGCGTCATGGCGCGGTGCGGGCCCCAGCTGCGCTCGCCGATCGGCGGAAATTTTGCCGCCGAGGCAAAGGCGCGCGCATCGGCCGCCGTATTGATCATAGGCGCGATGATGCCTTCGGCGCTGAAATCGAGCGCGCGGCTGACCAGCGCGAAATCGTTGAGCGGCACGCGCACGATCGGCGCGCCGCCGCCCTGGCGGATTGCGGCGATGCCGGCGAGGATGCCGCCGACGTCCCACAGGCCGTGCTGGCTTTCGATCGCCACCGCGGCAAAGCCGTCGCGCGCCAGCGTCTCGGCGACGAGCGGATAGGGCAGGCCGCACCAGCCGGAATAGACCGTTTCGCCGGCATGCAGTTTTTTTGCGAGACTAAATGCGGGGATAGCCATGATGTGCGCTACTTTCCTGCTTTGATGTCGGCTATGGCCTTGGCCATCAGTTCGGTCATGGTGCGGGCGATCTGGTGATCGGATTGATTGACGCCCTTGGCGTCGAAATCCTTGCGGATCTTGCGCGCCACGTCGTGTTCGCTGGCCTCGAGATCCGCCATGACGACCGAGAGCGCGTAGCTGTCGGCTTCGGCGCCGTTCAGCCCGAGCTTTGCCGCCGCCCACAGCCCTAATAGCTTGTTGCGCCGCGCGGTGGCCTTGAATTTGAGCTCTTCGTCATGGGCGAATTGCTGCTCGAAGGCCTCTTCGCGCTTGTCGAACGTGGTCATGACTTGCCTCGACCTTTGCCCTCGATGTTGACGGAACACTGCAAATCACGTGCCGCCTTGCATATCGGGGGTGACCCGTCAAGGCAACCGTGTTGACGCTTGAACTTGGTCGTTGCAGCGGCGACCGCGCGGGTCTATGCCGATTGTACTCTGCGGCACCTTCGGCTAGCTTTTGTGTCGCGGACGGGCCGCAGCGTTGAGTCGTGCCGCCCACTTCCGCCGCCGCGGACCTCGCCACCGTAATTGGAGCCACGGCATCCCATGGATTTTACAAAGCCACGGTACACTCCCATGAGCCGCCGTCGCCGCATCTACGAAGGCAAGGCGAAAATCCTCTATGAGGGTCCGGAGCCTGGAACCCTGATCCAGCACTTCAAGGACGACGCGACCGCCTTCAATGCGAAGAAGCACGAGGTGATCGAGGGCAAGGGCGTCCTCAACAACCGCATCTCCGAATACGTCTTCCAGCATTTGAACGATATCGGCGTGCCGACCCATTTCATCCGCCGGCTCAACATGCGCGAGCAGTTGATTCGCGAGGTCGAGATTATTCCGCTGGAAATCTGTGTCCGCAACATCGCCGCCGGCTCCTTGGCGCAGCGACTCGGCATCGAGGAAGGCACGCAGCTGCCGCGCTCGATCATCGAGTTCTATTACAAGAACGACCAGCTCAACGATCCATTGGTGTCGGAAGAGCACATCACCGCGTTCGGCTGGGCGACGCCGCAGGAGATCGACGACATCATGTCGCTCGCCATCCGCGTCAACGATTTCCTCTCCGGCCTGTTCCTCGGCGTCGGCATCCGTCTGGTCGATTTCAAGATGGAAACCGGCCGGCTTTGGGAAAACGACCTGATGCGCATCGTGGTCGCCGACGAAATCTCCCCGGACTCCTGCCGGCTGTGGGATATCAAGTCGAACGAGAAGCTCGACAAGGACCGTTTCCGCCGCGATCTCGGCGGCCTGCTCGAGGCCTATACGGAAGTCGCCAAGCGCCTCGGCATCATGAGCGAAGGCGAGCGGCCGCAAGGCACCGGGCCGGTTCTCGTCAAAGGCTGAGAAATCGCAGGGAGCGATCCCGTGGGCGTCCCGACGATCAAGACCGGACCGATGACGGTGGAGGAGTTTTATGCCTTCACCGATACACGGCCCGACGAGGAAAAGTGGGAGTTGATCGACGGGGAGCCGGTCTTGAATGCGTCGCCCAGTGAGTTGCACCAGAGGATCATAAAAAATTTGAGCTTTGCCTTGGCGACACTCGAAAGGCGGCCCGGAACGACTTGGGAGATGCTGCCGGGACTTGGAGTACGAGTGTCTGATACGAGTCGCCCCGAGCCGGACGTTCTGATCGTTCCAACAAGTGGTGGATCGTCCGATCCGCAGGGACGAGACCGCAGCGATGTAATCGTGACGTTTGAGGTCCTGTCTCCGTCGACCGCCAGTCGCGATCTGCGCTGGAAGCGAACGGCTTACACGGGGTTGTCTACTCTCACGCATTACGTCGTGATTGCCCAGGACGCTGTGGACGTTGTTGTGTTCTCGCGCGAAGACGGCTTTGCCGAACATCGTCTGCGATCTCTCGACGATTCGATCGAATTGCGATCGCTTGCAATATCGGTCGAGCTTTCAGAAATTTACCGGAACACTGGATTGAAATAGAGCGGCCGAAAGCACTGACAGGCGCAATGCGAAAAACCATCACCATCGGCCTTGTCGTGCCGTTCGCCACCGATGAGGTGCCGTTCGAGGGGCCGATCATGTATCCGGGCGTGCGCTTCATTCCGCGCGGCGTCGGCGTGCGCAACCTCACGCCGGAAGGCTACGAACCGGCCTGGAACGGCATCCTGCCGGCGGCGGAATATTTGGCCACGCAGAGCGTCGACGCCATCATGGTGATCGGCACCTCGCTGACCTTCTATAGGGGGCCGGAGGCCCACGACCGGCTGCTGGAAGAATTGCGCGAACGCACCGGCCTGCCGGTCAGCACCATGAGCCAGTCCATCATCGACGGACTGCACGAAGTCGGCGCCAAGCACGTCGCCGTCGCCACCGCCTATAGCGACGTCGTCAACCGGCGCCTGAAGGAACTGCTCACGGCGGCCGGCATCGAAGCGCTGTCGCTGGAATGTTTCGATCTTCTCGAATTCGGCGGCCCCAGCAAAAAGAGCGAAGCCGATATCATCGCGTTGAGCGACAGCGCCGTCGCCCACGCCAACGGCGCGGAAGGTATTTTGATCTCCTGCGGCGGGTTGCGCACGCTCGAGGTGGCAAAACCCCTTGAAGACCGCCATCAAATACCGGTGGTGTCGTCGGCGACGGCGGCGTTCTGGGCGGCGATGCGGCTGGTGGGCGAAAGCGGCCGGATTACCGGCTACGGTCGGCTCCTGGAAGAAGCGAAACCGCCGGTGCATTAGGCACGCCGGGCTGGTTGCGGCCAGGGCGATTCCTACATATTGAAGGGCCATGAAAGCCCGCGTCACCGTCACCTTGAAGTCGGGAATCCTTGACCCGCAGGGCAAGGCCATCGAAGGCGCCCTCAAATCGCTCGGCGTTGGCGGGGTCGCCAGCGTCCGCCAGGGCAAGGTGTTCGACATCGAGATCGAAGGCGCCGACCGCGCCGGCGCCGAGGCGGCGCTCAAAAGCGCGGCCGAAAAGCTCCTCGCCAATACCGTGATCGAAAATTACCGCATCGAGGTGACGGGATGAAATCCGCCGTCATCGTCTTTCCCGGCATCAATCGCGAGCGCGACATGGCGCGCGCGCTAAAACTCATGTCCGGACGCGAGCCGGCGATGGTCTGGCATGCCGACCGCGAGTTGCCGGCGGGCACCGACCTCGTCGTCATTCCGGGCGGCTTTTCCTACGGCGACTATCTGCGCTGCGGCGCCATCGCGGCGCGGGCGCCTATCATGGATGCGGTGCGCGCCTTCGCGGCGAAAGGCGGGCTGGTGCTCGCGGTGTGCAACGGCTTTCAGATCGCCTGCGAGGCGGGGCTGCTGCCGGGCGTGCTGATGCGCAATGCACAGCTGCGCTTCATCTGCCGCGACGTCTATCTGCGCGTCGAGCGCTCGGATACGGCCTTTACCCGCGGCTACAATGCCGGCCAGGTGATCCGCGTGCCGGTGGCCCACGGCGAAGGCAATTACATCGCCGACGGCGAGACCATCGCGCGGCTCGAAGGCGAGGGCAGGGTGCTGTTCCGCTATGCGTCGCCGGACGGCATGATCGACCCGAACTGGAACCACAACGGCGCCCTCAACGCCATCGCCGGCATCGTCAACGAGCACGGCAACGTGCTCGGCATGATGCCGCATCCGGAAAATCACGTCGAAGCGGTGATGGGCTGCACCGACGGCCGCGGATTGTTCGCGGGGTTAGTGGATTATTTTGCGGTAGCGGCATGAATGGCCTAGCTGTCTTTGGAACAGGACGTAATATGCCTGATATCTTCGATTTCTGGAATAGTGTGGGCGCCTCTGCGAAAGTCCATCCTGATGACGAACGCATCCTTCTAAATCATAATGGCCGCCACGCCTTCGAACTCAAGTGCTTACCTGTTCCTTTTTATGGGCCAATGAGAACGGCACCGATTGTTTTGCTATATCTGAATCCCGGTTTTACCCATACCGACCTCCTAGACGTGGAGGACAAGAAAGCTCAGCAATTTTGGTTTAACCAGCGCCGGGGCTACGAATTTCTGCGCAGCCAGATAGAAAAACCAAAAAAGAGCTGGTGGGTATCTCGCACCAAATGTTTTGGGGTGGACCCTGAGATCTTGCGCACGAAAATGGCAGTCCTTGAAATCTGTCCATATCACTCGATCAGTTTTAAGGATTTTCGGCTTCTGAAAGAGTTGCCCTCTTGCCATGTCTCCGTCCAATGGGCGCGAGACGTTCTCTTTCCAGAAGCACGTGATCGCAAAAAAGTGGTAATTTGCCTGCGTGCCGCGAAGCATTGGAGACTCACCCGGGGTACCCAAGATGGGTTTCTTTTCGCGCCCGAGACTACAAGAAGCGGACACATGATTTATGGTTCTGTACGAGACAATGCTATCGCTGCCGTGCGAGAGGTCCTGAGCTCTAAGCTCACCTCAGAACAGGTTCCGTGATCCGCAACGAGCCCGCCATCACGCCTGAGCTGATCGCCGAGCACGGCCTCAAGCCGGACGAATACGCGCGCCTCGAGAAGCTCATCGGCCGCAAGCCGAGCTTCACCGAGCTCGGCATTTTCTCGGCGATGTGGAACGAGCACTGCTCGTATAAATCCTCAAAGATCCATCTGCGCACGCTGCCGACCAAGGCGCCGTGGGTGATCCAGGGGCCGGGCGAGAACGCCGGCGTCATCGACATCGGCGGCGGGCTCGCCGTCGTGTTCAAGATGGAGAGCCACAACCACCCGAGCTATATCGAGCCCTATCAGGGCGCGGCGACCGGCGTCGGCGGCATTTTGCGTGACGTCTTCACCATGGGGGCGCGGCCGATCGCCTGCCTCAACGCGCTGTCGTTCGGTGATCCAAGGCACCCGAAGACGCGCGCGCTGGTCGGCGGCGTCGTCGCCGGCATCGGCGGCTACGGCAATTCGTTCGGCGTGCCCACGGTCGGCGGCGAGGTACGTTTCCATCGCCGCTATGACGGCAATTGCCTGGTCAACGCCATGGCGGTGGGGCTGGCCGATACGGACAAGATTTTTTACTCGGCGGCGTCCGGTGTCGGCATGCCGATCGTCTATCTCGGCTCGAAAACCGGCCGCGACGGCATCCACGGCGCCAGCATGGCATCGGCCGAGTTCGGCGCCGACGCCGAGGAAAAGCGCCCGACCGTGCAGGTCGGCGATCCGTTCTCGGAAAAGCTTCTGCTCGAAGCCTGCCTCGAAATCATGGCCAAGGGCTGCGTCATCGCCATCCAGGACATGGGCGCGGCCGGGCTGACCTGCTCGGCGGTCGAGATGGGCGCCAAGGGCGATCTCGGCGTCACGCTCAACCTCGACACAGTGCCGTGCCGTGAGACCGGCATGAGCGCCTACGAGATGATGCTGTCGGAGAGCCAGGAGCGCATGCTCATGGTGCTCAAGCCGGAGAAGGAAAAGGAAGCCGAAGCGATCTTCCGCAAATGGGGTCTCGACTTCGCCGTGGTCGGCGAAACCACGCCGACCAAGCGCTTCATCGTCCGCCATGGCGGCGCGGTCATGGCCGACCTGCCGATCAAGGAGCTCGGCGACGAGGCGCCGGTCTATGACCGGCCTTTTGCCGAGACCGAGAAGCGCAAAATCGTTGCCGCCGCTGACGTCGTGCCGCCGGTTCCGATTGCCGCCGCGCTGGAAAAGTTGATCGGCGCGCCGGACCTGTGTTCGCGGCGCTGGGTGTGGGAACAATACGACCACGTCATCATCGGCAATACGGTGCAGCGGCCGGGCGGCGACGCCGCCGTGGTGCGGATCAACGACGGCCCGAAGGCGCTGGCGCTGACCTCGGACGTGACGCCGCGCTATTGCGAGGCCGATCCGTTCGAAGGCGGCAAGCAGGCGGTGGCCGAAGCTTGGCGTAACCTCTCCGCCGTCGGCGCCAAGCCGTTGGCGCTCACCGATAATCTCAATTTCGGCAATCCGGAGCGGCCGGAGATCATGGGCCAACTGGTCGGCTGCATCCGCGGCATCGGCGAAGCGGCGCGCGCGCTCGATTTCCCGATCGTGTCCGGCAACGTGTCGCTCTACAACGAGACCAACGGGCGGGCGATCCTGCCGACGCCGACCATCGGCGGTGTCGGTATGCTCGACGACTTCACCAAGTCGATGACGATTGCGTTCAAGGCCGAGGGCGAAGCGATCCTGCTGATCGGCGAGACTCAAGGCTGGCTCGGCCAATCGATCTATTTGCGCGAAATCTGCGGCCGCGAGGAAGGCGCGCCGCCCCCGGTCGATCTCGCCGCGGAGAAACGTCACGGCGATTTTGTGCGAGGCCTGATTGGCGACGGTCTCGTCACCGCGGTACACGATATTTCCGATGGCGGCCTTCTGGTCGCGCTCGCCGAAATGGCGATCGCGTCCGGTATCGGTGCGGTGCTCGAAACGTCTTCGGCGCTTGCCCCCCACGCCTTCTGGTTCGGCGAAGATCAGGGCCGTTATGTCGTGACCGCCAAGAATGCCGATCTCGTCGCCCAGCGCGCCAAGGCAGCCGGCGTTCCATTGACGCGGCTCGGTGCGACCGGCGGCAAGGCATTGTCGATTTCAGGCGAACGCCCGATTGCCGTGACGCAGCTCAAAGAATCCTTCGAGAAATGGCTGCCGGCCTATATGGCGGGCCAAACCTAGATCACCTTTGCGCGGCTGCGCTCAGTGCGCCGTAACAGCTCGGCGACAAGCTGGATGCGTTTGCGGCGAGGCAGCTGATGACACGGCCGCCGCCGAACGGAACGCCGGCGCAGAGCGACCGCACTTCGACGCCGCAAATTTGCACGATCGCCAACGCGGCGCGCGGGCGCAGCATCGGCATCGGTCCGATGGGCGCGACCGCGGGCGCTGCTGCGGCCGCCGGTGCTCCGGATGGCGCCGCCGCGCCACTGCCGCCACCGCCGCCGCCGATCGCGGCCACAGCGCCGCGGCACGCTGCCGAGAGCTGCGCCTCGTTGCGCTTGAGACATTGCAGCGCTTCGGCGCCGCCGGGCTGCACGCCGGCACAATGGGACATGAAGTCGGATCGGCACGAGGCGCGGATAGCGGCTTTCTGCTGATCCGTCGGCGCCGCCGCAGTGGCGGCTGGTGCGGTCGCGGCGGCGGGGGCCGGCGGCACGCTGGCGCGCGTCGGTTCGGACGGCTTTGGCTCCGCCGGTTTTTTGGCCGGTGCCGCCTGCCGCGCCGGCTCGGCCGGCGCCGGTGGCGCCGCGGCAGCGGGCGGTGAGGCCGGAAGCGATTGCACCGCAGCTTGGCAATTGGGTGAGAGATCGGCCGCACTGCCCTTCAGGCACAACAGAATTTCCGGATTGCTCGGCGCGATCCAGGAGCAGTGCGCGACAAAATCGTTGAGCGTGCAGGCCTGCTGCACGGCCTTGAGTTGCTCGTTTTGAGCTTCGGCCGGGGCCACCTGAATCCCCGTCGGCGCACGCTCAACTTTGGCCGCCGGTGGCGCGGTCTCGGACGGCGCGGGCGCCGCCGTTGCCGGCGAGGGTGGTGGCGCGGCCGCGGCGGGCTCCGCCGGCTTCGGTGCGGCCGCGTTCACCGCGGTCCTGCAGGAGGCCGAGAGCTTGGCGTCGTTGCGCAACAGGCACTCGAACGCCTCTTTGCCGCCTGGCTGGACGCCGGAACAGTTGGCGATGAAATCCGAGCGGCAGGCGGCGCGGATGGCGTCGCGTTGGGCTTGGCTGGGCTGGGCCGAGGCTTGATCGAGCGACAGCGTCAGCAGCAACGCGACAAACGCGAAAAACCTCAACATCGGATGGCCCTTCCCCGCGGCGTGGACGCCTTCACGTTTGGCGGCGAAACATGCATGGCGGCTTGCATGCCGTCCAGGGGGCGAACGGGCCGCAAACCTTTGCCGTGCGGCGCCGATCTGCTAATCCAGCGCTTCGCCGGCAAAGCGTGGCCCCGCGAGGAGACGCACCATGGCTATGGCAGCGAACGATATCGAACGCCTGATCCGGGCCCGCATTCCGGACGCTGAGGTGACGATCCGCGACCTCGCCGGCGACGGCGATCATTATTCCGCGACCGTGATCGCCGAATCGTTTCGCGGCAAATCCAGAGTCCAGCAGCACCAGATCGTCTACGAGGCGCTCAAGGCCGAAATGGGTGGCAAGCTGCATGCGCTGGCGCTGCAGACCGGCACGCCGGAACCCTGAACAAGCCCGCCGCCAATGGCCATTCTTCGCGGCTGCCTGCGCGTGGAAATCCATGCTCCATGACGACGGATCGGCGGCATTCCATCTGCGGCAAGGCTAGTCCGGCGAGATTGGACCATCCTGATATGAAATCCCGGCATGGGCTTCGCCCTGTTTTGCAGTCGATATTTGCGCTACATATATCCAGGCCTTGGAAGGATGAGAGTCGCGCGGCTCGGCTTGCCGGCGGCGCCAGGAAGGATGACCGCGATGTCAATCGAGCAATTCATCGACAATGAGGTAAAGGGCAACGACGTCGTGCTGTTCATGAAGGGTACGCCGCAATTCCCGATGTGCGGCTTCTCCGGCCAGGTGGTGCAGATCCTCGATTACCTGGGCGTGCCGTACAAGGGGCTCAACGTGCTGGAAAACGACGATTTGCGCGGCGGCATCAAGAACTATTCGAATTGGCCGACCATCCCGCAGCTTTACGTCAAGGGCGAGTTCGTCGGCGGCTGCGATATCGTGCGGGAAATGTTCCAGGCCGGCGAGTTGCTAACGCTGCTCAAGGACAAGGGCGTCCCGGTCAAGGAAGCGGCGTAGGCATAACCTCCCGCGCCGCCGCACCCGTCATCGCCGCCTGCGGCTCAGCTTGCTTGTAAGCGCGTGACGCCAAGCGATTGTCAGCGCGAGTAATATTCGACCACCAGGTGCGGTTCCATCTGCACCGGATAGGGCACGTCGCCGAGCGCCGGAATGCGCGCCAGCTTCGCCGACATTTTGGTGTGGTCGACGTCGATATAGTCCGGCACGTCGCGCTCGCCCAGCGCCGTGGCTTCGAGCACCAGCGCCAGCTGCCGCGACTTCTCCTTGACCTCGACCAGATCGCCGACCTTGACGCGGTAGCTCGCCACCGTGACCCGCTTGCCGTTCACGGTGATGTGGCCGTGGCTGATGAACTGGCGCGCGGCAAAGACGGTGGGGACGAATTTGGCGCGGTAGATCACGGTGTCGAGTCGGCGCTCGAGCAGCGCGATCATGGTGGCGCCGGTATCGCCCTTGAGGCGGCGCGCCTCGTCGTAGATACCGTGGAAGTGCCGCTCCGATATGTTGGCGTAGTAGCCCTTGAGCTTCTGCTTGGCGCGCAATTGCACGCCGTAGTCGGACAGCTTGCCCTTGCGGCGCTGACCGTGCTGTCCGGGGCCGTATTCGCGTTTGTTGATCGGAGATTTCGGCCGGCCCCAGATGTTCTGGCCCATACGGCGGTCGATCTTGTACTTCGCCTCGTGGCGCTTGGTCATTCGCGTCCTCGTCAAAATTTTGTTGCGGCATGATCTTGTCCGAAAACCGGAAGACCACTTTTCGGGATCATGCCGTATGTTGAGGATCGCGCCCTCCTCCTGCTCCGCCCCTTGGGGCCGGAACCGACAGGTTTTGCCGCCGAATTTTAGCGCCGGCGCAAACCGCGGGTGCGAAACACCGCGCGGGCCCAAGCTTTTAGCAACATTGGGCCCGCGAAGTGCGCGGTTTCTAGGAGGAAACCGGCAAAGTGTCAAACCGGACGCCGCTTACTCGGCGGCCGTCGAGGCTGGCTCGCCGGCATGGATGCCGAAACCGGCAAGCGCCGCCGGCGGCACCCGGCCCGAGGTGAATATCGCGCGCGTGGTCCCGGTCCCGGCCGAGGCCGGCGCCGGACCGAGCAAGGCTGTGACGCGGCGGGCGATCGCCGGCGCCGGATCGACGAACGTCACCGGCCAGGGCGCGAGCCGCCGCAACCGGTCGAGCAGCAGGGGGTAATGGGTGCAGGCCAGCACGACGATGTCGGTGCGCCTGCCGTCATCGACGAAGCAGGGCGCGATTTCGTCCTGCAGCATCGCATCGCTGACCGGCGCGCCGTCAAGCTCCACCTCGGCGTAGCCGGCGAGATTTTTCGAGCCGACCAGGGTGACCTTGCAGTCGCCGGCGTAATCGCGGATCAGCGTGCGGGTATATTCGCGCTGAACCGTCGCCTCAGTGCCGAGCACGGAAACGCGCCGCGTGGTCGACGCCGCGCAAGCCGGCTTGATCGCCGGCACGGTGCCGACGAACGGCACCGCATAGTTCTTGCGCAGGTCGGGCAGCACGATGGTCGAGGCGGTGTTGCAGGGAATGACGATGAGATCGGGGCGGTGCGCTTCGATCAATTCGCCCATCAGCGCGACGACGCGGACGACCAGCGCATGCTCCTCGATGGCACCATAGGGAAAGGCCGCATCGTCGGCGACATAGGTGTAGTCGGCCTCCGGCCGAACCGCCGCGACCTCACGAAACACGGTGAGGCCGCCGAGCCCTGAATCGAACATTAGGATTTTTTGCCGAGCCGCCATGGCGCGATACATGCCACGAGGCGCCGGACGCCCGCAATCGTCCCGCGGGTGGAACCGTTAATCGGGCCTAAGCAAAGGCCTCGACCAGCCGCGGGCCTTCCTTGGGCGGCGCCGCCTCCTGCCGGGCGGCAAGCTTCGGCCGGCTTGCCACCGGCGAGATCAGCCCGCTGATGACGGTGAAGGTGAGCACCAGGATCACCGCGAAGTTGCCGTCGTGGATGCCGGCGAAGGCCACCGCGCCCATCAGATAGGCCCACAACGGGAAGGCGATGGTCGAGACCGCGGCATTGACGATCCAGGCGTCGCCGTCCTCGCGCACATACCAGCAGAACAGCGGGGTGAGGATGCAGCCGATCAGCAAGGCGCCGGTGGCGATGGCGACGATCGGCAGGCCGGCCATGGCGGCGCCCGGCCCGCCGGCCTTCAGGGCCTGATCGAGGATGGCATTGATCAGCATGGAGAAGCCGATCACTTCGCCCGGAATATATTTGATCATGCGCTCGACGTAATTGTCGCCGGGCACGGCGGCGGCCAGTTGCATGCCGGCGATGTCGGACTGCAGCACGCCCTCCAGGCCTGCGATCTGCAGATCGAGGTTGGGCACTACCGGTTTGCGTACCAATCGTCCCATGATTGTCTCCTGAGAAGTTGCCGCGAAATTACGCCCGGGCGAGTGAGTCGGGCAAACGAACAATCGGCCGTGGCGGCGAAAACGCGCCGCGGCGACAATCAGGCTTTCATGGACAGCGTGTCGGCGCCGTGTCAGGCGGCGCTGATTCTCGGAGCATGATCCCGAAAAGTGGCTACCGGTTTTTGGATAAGATCATGCTCAAACAAAGATTCCAGACCATGATCCGATTCAATTGAATTGGATCATGGTCTAGGCGCGGCCGAACACGCGGCGGAAGATGGTGTCGACGTGGGAGAAATGAAAATCCAGGTCGAAATTGGCGGCGAGCTCTTTGTCGTTCAAATATTTGTGTACGTCTTTGTCGGCCCTGAGCAGGGTGAGAAAATCGCCGCCGCCCTCCCACACTTTCATGGCGTTGCGCTGTACCAGGCGGTAGGCGTCCTCGCGGGCGACGCCTTTTTGCGTGAGCGCCAGCAGCACGCGCTGGGAATGAACGAGGCCGCCGAGGCGGTCGAGATTCTTGCGCATGTTCTCCGGGTACACGATCAGCTTGTCGATAATGCCGGTGAGCCGGCCGAGCGCGAAATCGAGCGTCGCCGTTGCGTCCGGGCCGATCATGCGCTCGACCGAGGAATGGGAAATGTCGCGCTCGTGCCAAAGCGTCACGTCTTCGAGCGCCGGCGTGACGTAGGCGCGCACCATGCGGGCGAGACCGACGAGATTTTCCGACAGCACCGGATTGCGCTTGTGCGGCATCGACGAGGATCCTTTTTGGCCCGCGGAAAAATACTCCTCGGCCTCCAACACTTCCGTGCGCTGCAGGTGGCGGATTTCCGTCGCCAGCCGCTCGACCGAAGCCGCGACGACGCCCAGCGTGGCGAAATACATGGCGTGGCGGTCGCGCGGAATGATTTGCGTCGAGATCGGCTCGACCTTGAGCCCCATCTTTCGCGCCACATGGGCTTCGACCCGCGGATCGACCTGGGCAAAAGTTCCGACCGAGCCGGAAATGGCGCAGGTTGCGACCTCGGCGCGCGCCGCGATCAGACGCTCTTTGGCGCGGGCAAACTCGGCATAGGCGACGGCGAGTTTCAGCCCGAACGTGGTCGGCTCGGCGTGAATGCCGTGGGAGCGGCCGATGGTTGGGGTGAATTTGTATTCGCGGGCGCGTCGCTCGAGCGCTTTGTTGAGCGCCTCGACGTCGGCGATCAAAAGATCGGCGGCGCGCACCAGTTGCACGTTGAGGCAGGTGTCGAGCACGTCGGACGAGGTCATGCCCTGGTGCACGAAGCGCGCCTCGGGGCCGACGATTTCGGCCAGGTGGGTGAGAAAGGCAATGACGTCGTGCCTGGTCTCGCGCTCGATCTCATCGATGCGGTCGATATCGAATTGCGCCGTCTTGCCCTTGGCCCAGATTTTCTTCGCCGCCGCCTTCGGGATCATGCCGAGCTTGGCCATGGCATCGGCGGCATGGGCCTCGATCTCGAACCAGATGCGAAACCGCATTTCCGGCGACCAGATCGCCGCCATCTGCGGGCGGGTGTAGCGGGGTATGGTCACGCCACGTCCCCGCGCGCCAGCGCCGCCGCGTTGCGGATCGCCGCGATATTGGCGCGATAGCTTTCCGGCGTGCGGTCCTTGAACACGGCGGAGCCGGCGACGAAGGCATTGGCGCCGGCGCGCGCGACTTCGGGCGCCACTTGCGGCGTGATGCCGCCGTCGATCTCGATGTCGATCGGCCGGCCCGCCGCCATGGCGCGCAGGTTGCGCACTTTGGCGACGGCGTCAGGAATGAATTTCTGGCCGCCGAAACCGGGATTGACCGACATCACCAGGATCAAGTCGACAAGATCGATGACGTGCTCGATTGCGCTCTCGTGCGTGCCGGGATTCAGGGTCACGCCGGCCTTCTTGCCGAGCGCGCGGATGGCTTGCAGGGAGCGGTGGATGTGGGGGCCTGCCTCGACATGCACGGAGATGATGTCGGCGCCGGCCTTGGCGAAGGCTTCGAGATAAGGATCGCACGGCGCGATCATCAGATGCACGTCGAGCGGCTTCTTGGTGTAGGGCCGGATGGCTTTGACGATGTCGGGGCCAATGGAAATGTTCGGCACGAAATGGCCGTCCATGACGTCGACATGGATCCAATCGGCGCCGGCGGCATCGACCGCGCGCACCTCTTCGCCGAGCTTGGCGAAGTCGGCGGCCAGGATCGACGGCGCGATAATGAGCGGGCGATGCACTGGAGTCTCCAAAGCAATGTTCGCGTAACACGCCATGTCCGCACGGGCAACGCGATCGGTGGCAGCCCGGCAAAACTTGCCGGCGAGCGCGGCGCGGCGGCAAATTCTGGCCTGGTTCGGGTGACGGCTTGCAAGAAAAATCGTTGTTTTTCAAGGATTTGCGTCACGGCCCCGGTTTTGCATCGCGCCTTCAGGACGCGTTGGGATTCAGCATCACGCGTGCAGGAGTAGCTCATGTCGTTTCCCGTCAACGGCTCGAACGCCCACAAACCTTCTGCGCTGTGGCAGTCGCTGTTGCAGCCGGATTCCACCGCGGGCGGCAGTGCGCAGTCCGATCCCATGGCGTCGCTGTTGGCGACGCTGGGCCAGGGCACAACGGCACCGACGGGCGGCGCGACGTCATCCTCGACGACCGGCGCACCGACGGCGGGCGGCTCAGCGCCGCAATACGGAGCGCAGACCCTGCAGACGCTGTTCGACATGCAGGCCAATGCGGCGCCGTCGCAGGACTCCAACTCGTCGGCAGGCGCGAACGCATCGGCCGGCGGTGCCAACGTGGCGAACAACAATCTGCTCGAGCGCCTGATCCAGATGCAGGCGCAATTGATCAATCCGGCGAGTGCGCAGAGCGTCGCCACCGCCTAAGCCGCGACTGGACTTGCCGCAATCGGCACTATACCTCCTGCAACGGAGGTCATCGTGGCGCGCGTCGATACCATTGTGCTTGGAGCCGGCATCGTCGGCACCTCGATTGCCGTGCATCTCGCCAAGCGCGGCGTCGCGGTGGCGCTAGTCGATCGCGGCGGCCCGGGCGAAGGCACCTCCTACGGCAATACCGGCATCATCGAAGGCAACACGATCTTTCCGGCGGCGTTCCCGTCGCGCTTTTCGGCGCTCCTGCGGGTTGCGCTCAAGCGCGCGCCGGAAGCGAATTATCATCTGACGTTTCTGCCGAATGTGGCGCCGTGGCTGCTGGCGTTCCGCGCCGCGTCGCAGCCATCGCGGCTCATCGAGACCGCGCAAATCATCCGGCCGCTGATGGCGCGTGCGGTCGCCGAGCACGAGGCGCTCGCCGCCGAAGCGGGCGCGGAGAAATATTTCCGCCATACCGGCTGGCTCAAGCTCTACCGCACCGACCGATCATTTGCGGCGCAAGCGCGCGAACTCGAGCTCGCCGCGCGCTTCGGCATCGCCAATGTGCCGCTCGACGCCTCCGCGGCGCATGCGCTCGAACCGTCGCTCAAGCCGGTGTTCCGTCACGCGGTGCATTGGACCGGCGCGGTGAGCGTCAGCAATCCGCTCGCCGTGACGCGCGCCTACGCCGCGCGCTTTGCCGCGCTCGGTGGCCTTTCGTTCACCGGCGATGCGCGCACCCTGCACCGCACCGACGGCCATTGGCGCGTCGATACCGCGGCAGGCCCGCTCGATGCCGGTGACGTGGTGGTCGCGCTCGGACCGTGGACGCCGGATCTGATCGGTCCGCTCGGCATCACACTGCCGCTCGCGGTCAAGCGCGGCTATCATTGGCACTTCCGCCCGCAAGGCAATGCCGGCTTGAGCCGCCCGATCCTCGACGCTGATAACGGCTATTGCATCACGCCGATGGAGCAGGGCATCAGGCTCACCACTGGCGCCGAATTTGCCGCGCGCGATGCTCGGCCGACGCCGGTGCAGTTCGATCTGGTGTTGCCGAAAGCGCGCGAATTGTTCGCGCTTGGCGAGGCGGTCGAGGCGAAGCCGTGGATGGGGTCGCGGCCGTGCTTCGCCGATTCCCGCCCGGTGATTTCGCGCGCGCCCAATCAACGCGGCCTATGGCTGGCCTACGGCCACGGCCATTGGGGCTTGAGTCTCGGCCCGGCGACGGGGCGGCTTCTCGCCGAGATGATGACCGGCGCAACGCCATTCTGCGATCCGGCGCCTTATGCGGCCGATCGCTTCCGGCACTAGCGTTTATTCGCTGATCGTCTTGACGACGCTCGTCTGCGGCCGGGTGTTGTTGGCGTTGGAGAACTTATCCTGCGCCCGCACCATGTCGTCGTATTTTGCAACCGTCGTCACCGGCTGCTTCGCCACCATGTGCACAATCTTGTAGCCGCCGGCCTTAAGCTGGCGCAGCAGTTCCGGCAGGGCTTCGGCCGTCCCATGCTGGAAGTCGTGCATCAGCACGATGCCCTTGCCGTTCTTGGCCAGCTTGGTCATCGCTGATTTGACCACGTCCTCCGGCTTGTGGATCTTGAAATCGAACGTGTCGATGTCGGTCGAGAAGATGGCGATATTGCGGGTGCCGAGATAGGCCATCAGATCGGCCGGCTGCTGCAGATCGGGGAAGCGGAAGAACGGCGCGATCGGGCCGTCGACCGCCATATGCACGGCGCTCACGCCCATCTCGATTTCGTCCTTGGCCTTCTCAATATCCTTGGCATACGGATTCTTGGCCAAATCCTTGTGCGACCAGGTGTGGCTGCCGATGGTCATGCCGGCCGCGGCGACCATCTTCGATATGTCCGGACGCCATGTGGCGTGCTCGCCGATCTCGAAGAACGTCGCCTTGACGCACATGTCGGTGAGCGCCTTGATCACCATCGGCGTGTTCTCCGGCCACGGGCCGTCGTCGAAGGTCAGCACCACTTCCTTGTCGCGCAGGAAATCGTACTGCTTGAAATGCTCGGTGCCGAACGCGGGACCGCCGGTGGTGTCGATCTCGACGGTGCGGGCGAGGCCCATGCCGTCCGGCTTGTCGCACGCCGGCGCGCTCTTTACCGGAGACGGCGCGGGCGCTGCGGCGCTCTGCGGTGCCGCTGTCGGAGCGGGCGCTGGAGTGTTTTGGGCAAGGATGATCGGAGCTACGGCAGGGGCGTCGGTCGCCACCGTCGGCTTGGTCACCTCGGCAATCTGATTTTGGGCGAGATCGGCGACCGGCGCGCGCACCGGTGTTTCACGGGTGCTCTGAGCTGGCGGGGCAACCTGCGTAGCCGTAGCGATTGCCGCGGCCGGGGCGTTGGCGCGCTGGGCGGCGACGACGCCAAATGCCGCCAGACCCAACGTCAATAACGCAGCAAAAACAATGACTACGACGCGCATCTTAGCCTCCGCAACTACCGCGACCCTGCCCACGGCGAGTCAAAGCGCAAATGCCGGACGAGTCAACGAAAACGAGGCGATGTCCCATCAAAGATGCGGATCGTGGTTTCCCCGTCCGGGATTGCGCCAATCCGCTTGTCTCAGCGGCCGAATTCGTCCTGCCAACTGCGCATCGCACTGGCCAAAGGCAGCGCCGTCGCCGCGAAAACGCCACGGGCGATGGCACGCGCTACCACATTGGCGGCAACCGCGCCAAGGCCGGTCAGGCCGAGATGCGGCTCGCTCGCCAGCGCCCGGCGGCCGGTCGAGGCGGCGAACACCACGTCGCCGTCGAGCGGCGTGTGCACCGGGTAGATCGCGCGCGACATGCCCGATTGCGCCATGATGGCGATCCGTTTCGCCTGCGCCTTGTCCAGGGTTGCATCGGTCGCAACGATGACCAACGTAGTGCTCGCTTGCGCGGTTCCCTTGGTCCGAAGCTCAAGCGCAGCCGATGGTAAAGCGGCCGGAAATCCACGGCCGCCGAATTCGTCGTTCTCTTCAAATGGCGCCCCCCAGAACCACGGGCCGCGATCGACCACGACGCTGCCGACGGCATTGACGGCAGCGAGCGCGCCGACGGTGTGGCCGTCCGGCGTCCGCGCCGAGGCGGAGCCGATGCCGCCCTTGTAGTTGACCGTGGTGGCGCCGGTGCCGGCGCCGACGCTGCCCAGCGCGAAATCGGCCGCGGCCGCCGCGGCCGCCGCATAGCCGAACTCGCGATAGGGCGGGAACCGGCCCCAATCCTTGTCGCCGCCGCTTAAGAGATCGAACAGCACGGCCGCCGGCACGATCGGCACCCGCGCGGTGCGCACGGCAAAGCCGCGGCCTTGCTCGCGCAGCCAGGCCTGCGCGCCGGACGCGGCGTCAAGGCCGAAGGCCGAGCCGCCGGACAGCACGATGGCGTCGATGCCCTCGACCGTCCCCGCCGGATCGAGCAGCGCGGATTCGCGCGTTCCCGGCCCGCCGCCGCGCACATCGATCGAGGCGACGGCGGGCGCGTCGAATACGACGACGGTCGAGCCCGAGCCGAGGCGCAGGTCGGTGCTGTGACCGACTTTGAGGCCGGGGACGTCGGTGATGAGATTGCGCATGGATGCATCATAGCCTCTCCCCGCCGCGCGGCGAGAGGGAGCAGAATGCCTTGCAATCGCCATGGCGCCCGGTGCATTGCATGCGCCATGACGAACGTTTCCATAGTGGCGGCGCTGCTCGCGGGCATGTTGAGTTTTCTGTCGCCCTGCGTGCTGCCGCTGGTGCCGCCGTATCTGGTTTATCTGACCGGCACTTCGCTGGAGCGGTTTGCCGATGCCGAAACCAAGCCGTGGGCCGGGCGGCAAACCATCGTGGCGGCGTTGTTGTTCGTGCTCGGCTTCTCCACCGTGTTCGTGGCGCTCGGCGCCAGCGCCAGCGTGATCGGCGCGGTGCTGCGCGCCTATTCGAACGAGCTGGCGATCGTTGCCGGCGTCGGCATCATCGTCATGGGGCTGCATTTTCTCGGGCTGACGCCGATCGCGCTGTTGATGCGCGAGAAGCGGCTCGAAGTCGCCAAGCCGGTCGGCTTGTGGGGCGCCTATCTGATGGGATTTGCGTTTGCACTCGGCTGGACGCCGTGCATCGGCCCGATCCTCGCCGCGATCCTGGCCATTGCCGCGTCTGAAGCGACCGTGGCCAAAGGTGCCGGCATGCTCGCCGTGTACTCGCTCGGGCTGGGCGTGCCGTTCATCATCGCGGCGCTGGCGGTCGAAACGTTTGCGGCGTTCCTCGCCCGCTTCCGCAAAAGTCTCGGCCTTGTCGAAAAGGCGATGGGCGGACTTTTGGTGCTGACCGGCATCGCGTTTCTGACCGGCGTTGTCAGTCAGGCGAGCTATTGGCTGCTCGATACGTTTCCGATGCTGGGCAAGATCGGGTGAATCCGACACCGCCGTTTACATCGTGCAGCCGGACTGCGGACACTCGACATAAGTGATCTTGCCGCTTGAGTCCTTCTTCCAGATATACATCACGTAATCGAGCTTGGTGATGTCGCCCTTCTTGTCATAGGCGATGTCGCCGAGCACGGTTTTGAAACTCGCGCCGGAATGCATCATGTCGGCGACCTTCTTCGGGTCGGCCGATTTGGCCGCTTCCGCCGCCTGCTTGATGATTTGGACGCCCGCGTAGCTGTAGAGCGTATAGGCCTCGGGCTCGAATTTCTTGGCGCGGAATTCCGCCACCACGTCTTTCGCCTGCGGCTTGTTGCGCGGATCGGGACCGTAGGTCATCAGCGTGCCTTCGACGCCCGGGCCGCCGACGGAGGCGAACTCGTCGGAGGTGATGCCGTCGCCGCCCATCAGCGGCGCCTTGACCCCCTGGTCGCGCATCTGCCGCACGATCAGTCCGCCTTCGGTATAGAGGCCGCCGAAATAAACCAGATCGGCGCCCGATTGTTTGATCTTGGAGATCAGCGCCGAGTAGTCCTTCTCGCCAGTATTGATGCCTTCATAGAGCACCTCGGTCATGCCGCCGGCCTTGATCGTCTTCAAGGTCTCGTCGGCCAAGCCCTTGCCATAGGTGGTCTTGTCGTTGACGAAGGCGATCTTCTTGCCCTTGAAGTGCGCCAGGATGTACGTGCCGGCGACCTTGCCCTGCTGATCGTCGCGGCCGCAGGTGCGGAAGATGTTCCACATGCCGCGCTCGGTGACGGTGGGATTGGTCGAGGCCGGCGTGATCTCGAGGATGCCGTTCTCCTGATAGACCTCGGAGGCCGGGATGGTGACGCCGGAATTGTAATGGCCGATGACGAATTTGACGCCGTCGCCGGCAAACTTGTTGGCGACCGAGACGCCTTGCTTCGGATCGGAGACGTCGTCGCCGAATTCGGTGGTGATCTTCTGATTGAGAATGCCGCCGGCGGCATTGATGTCGGCCGCGGCCTGCTCGACGCCGTTCTTCATCTGCGAGCCGGTCGCGGCATTGGGGCCGGTGATCGGGCCGCCGACGCCGAACTTTACTTGGGCGGTGGCGGGTTGCGCTAGCGCGGACGCAAAGCCCAGCGCCAAGCCGAGCGTGATGATGTTTTTCATCGTCAGTTCCCCTTGACTGGAAGCGGAAAGTCCGAATTTGCCGCAATGTTACGTCAAGGCGCCTTGCGGCGCCAGCGGAGTGGGCCGTTCGGCTGATTGATCCAGCGATACTGACTGACCATTTGCGCGGCACGCGCGGCCTGAAATCCGATCAATCCGAAGAGGAGGCAAATGGCGCTGTCGACGACATAATAATGCAGCGACAGCAGCGTGCCGCCGAACAGGGCAAAATGGATGAAGCGGACTGCGGCGCCGAGGATCAGCATGTAGGCGACGATTTGCCACCACGGCCGCCAGGTCTGCGCGATGGCGCGGCCGGCAAGCACCGCCGCGCCGCCGCCGAGGATGACGGTCACCAGCAGGAAGACTCCGAACGAGCCTTCCTCGTGGAGGAAACCCTGCATTGAAAGGCTTGTCATCGAAAGGCTTGTCATCGAAAGGCTTGGCATCATGGCTCGACCTTTTGCCGTCCGCCTTCCAGATAGGCGGATTTGACTTCCGGCCGGTCGAGCAATTCGGCGCCGGTGCCGGACAGCGTGATCAGCCCGTTGACCATGACATAGCCGCGGTGGGCGAGTTTGAGCGCATGGAAAGCGTTCTGCTCGACCAGGAACACGGTGAGGCCGCCTTCGGCGTTGAGCTTTCTGATGGCGTCAAAGATTTGCCGCACGATCAGCGGCGCCAGCCCGAGCGACGGCTCGTCGAGCAGCAAGAGCCGCGGCCGGCTCATCAGCGCGCGCGCGATCGCCAGCATCTGCTGCTCGCCGCCCGACAGCGTGCCGCCGCGCTGGGCAAGACGTTCTTTGAGCCGCGGAAACAGCGCCAGCACGCGGTCGAGATCGGCAGCAAATTCGCCTGGCGCGGCGACCGTCGCGCCCATTTGCAGGTTTTCCAGCACCGTCATGCGACCGAAGATGCGGCGGCCCTCCGGCGCGTGGGCGAGCTTCAGCCGCGCGATCTCGTGGGTCGGCAGCTGCGTAATGTTTTGGCCGGCGAAAGTAATCTCGCCGTCGCGCGCGCGGGGATTGCCGCACACGGTCATCATCAAAGTGGATTTGCCGGCGCCGTTGGCGCCGATCAGGGCGACGATCTCGCCCGCATTGACGTCAAGGTCGACGCCCTTGAGCGCCATGACCCGGCCGTAGAACGCGGTCACGCCGCGCAGCGACAACAGCGGAGCGGTCACAATCCGACCTCCGCCTCGATCTTCGCCACCTCTTCGTCGGCGACGCCGAGATAGGCGGCGATCACTTTGGCGTCGTTGCGCACCGCGTCGGGCGCGCCGTCGGCGATCTTGACGCCGTAATCGAGCACGACGACGTGGTCGGAAATTCCCATCACCACCGACATGTCGTGCTCGATCAAAAGGATCGAGATGGCGAATTCGTCGCGGATGGCGAGCAATAATTCGTTGAGCTCGGCGCTCTCGCGCGGATTGAGCCCGGCCGCCGGCTCGTCGAGGCAGAGCAGCACCGGATCGGTGCACATGGCGCGGGCGATCTCGAGCCGCCGCTGCGCGCCATAGGGCAGCACGCCTGCCGGATCGTCGGCGCGCTCGATCAGGCCGAAACGCTCGAGCCAGGCGCGCGCCTTGTCGAGGGCTGCGCGCTCGGCAGAAACGTAGGAGGGGAAGCCGAGAACGCCGAGCAAGGTATAGCCGGACGCAACCATCAGTCCGTTGTGCTGGGCGACCAGAAGATTCTCCAGCACGGTCATGCCGGGGAACAGGCGGATATTCTGGAACGTGCGGGCGACGCGCGCCTGCTGCGTCACCAGGAAATCGGGCATGCGTTCGAGCAGATAAAGCGCGCCGTCGGATCGCACCACACCGCGCTTGCCGCTGTCGGTCAGGGCATCGAGGGAGTCCCACACCGCGGCGTCGCCGCGGTGGAGCGCGATGCGGCCCTCGGTCGGTTTGTAGAAACCGGTGATGCAGTTGAACACGGTGGTCTTGCCGGCGCCGTTCGGCCCGATCAGCGCGGTGATGGTGCCGCGCTCGACCGCGAAGGACAGATTATCGATGGCGACGAGGCCGCCGAAGCGCATGGTCAAGTGCTCGACGCGGAGCACGGTAGAGCCGTCGCGCGCCGCCGCTCCCGCCATCAGCCGCGTCCCTGCTTGACCAGATCGGCGGCGATGGTCTTGCGCCGCTTCAGGAACACCGAGGGCTCGCGCGTCGAGATCAGGCCGCGGGGCCGCCAGATCATGATCGCCACCATGGCGAAGCCGAACAGCAGCATGCGGTATTGGGTCGGATCGAAGGTCGGCCCGAAAATGCTCTTGAGAAAATCGAGCTCGCGCAAGATCTCGGTGCCACCGATCATGGCGATGGCGGCGATGACGACGCCGACCTGGCTGCCCATGCCGCCGAGCACGACGATGGCGAGGATGGTCGCCGATTCGATGAAGGTGAAGGATTCCGGCGAAATGAACGCTTCGCGCGCGGCGAAGAACGAGCCGGCGAAGCCGGCGAACATCGCGCCCATGGCGAACGCGGTGAGCTTGGTGTTGGTGGTGTTGATGCCGAGCGAGCGGCAGGCGATCTCGTCCTCGCGCAGCGCCTCCCAGGCGCGGCCGATCGGCAGCCGGCGCAGCCGCACGGTGACGAAGCAGGTGAGCAGCGCCAGCGCCAGGATCAGATAATAAAGAAAGATGACGCGGTAGAGCGGCGAGAACGGCAGGCCGAATGTCGCGGCAAAGCCGTCGTCATTGGCGTTGAACGGAATGCCGAAGAAGGTCGGCCGCGGAATGCCGGTGATGCCGGCATAGCCGTTGGTCAGCGCCGTCCAATTGATCAGGATGAGCCGGATGATCTCGCCGAAGGCCAGCGTGACGATGGCCAGATAATCGCCGCGCAGGCGGAGCACCGGGAAGCCGAGCAGGATGCCCCAGAACGAGGACAGCATGCCCGCGAGCGGCAGCAGGATCCAGAACGTCAGCCCAAAAGTTTTGGCGAGCAGCGCGTAGGAATAAGCGCCGACCGCGTAGAACGCCACATAGCCGAGGTCGAGCAGGCCGGCGAGGCCGACCACGATGTTCAGCCCCCAGCCGAGCATCACGTAGATCAAAATCTGGATGCCGAAATTGTCGATCCATTTCTGGCCGCCGCTGGTTCCCGCGGTGAGATAGACGATCACCGGATAGATAATGAGAAAAGCAATGCCGAACGGGACGAACCAGTTGGCGACAATGCCGCGCCACGCCTGTGACGCCGCTCGAATCGGCTGCTGGGCGCGGCGCGCCAGCCACGGCATGATCGCAAAACAATAAAGGAAACGGCAGACGGCGACGACGGCGACGATGGCGAGCAGCAGCGGCCAGCGCGTGGTCAGGACGAGCTGGTTGCTGCCGTCGACTCCGGTCAAAAACCCGATCAGCGGCAACAGCACGCCGAAGGCAACCAGACCGGTGAAGCCGGCGTCGCGCAGCGCGCCGGTCATGTCGACGCGCCCGCTTTGCGCGCCGCTTGCCATCTCAGACCTTTTCGACATCCGGCCGGCCGAACAGGCCCTGCGGCAGGAAGATCAAGGTGATGGCCAGCACGGAGAAGGCGGCGACGTCCTTGTAGTCGATGGAGAAGTAGGCCGACCAGAAGGTTTCGATCAGCCCGATCAGGAGACCGCCGACCACCGCGCCGGGCAGCGAGCCGATGCCGCCGAGCACGGCGGCGGTGAAGGCTTTCACGCCCGGCACAAAGCCGTCGGAGAAGGTCACGACGCCGTAATACATGAGATACATGGTGCCGGCGACGGCGGCCAGCGCGGCGGCGATGACGAAGGTCATCGAGATGGTGCGGTCGACGTCGACGCCGACCAGAGCCGCCATCTTCTGGTCCTGCTCGCAGGCGCGTTGCGCGCGGCCGAGCCGCGTCTTGGCGACCAGATACCAGAACGCCAGCAGCAGCACCGCGGTGACGCCCCAGATGATGAGCTGCTTATAGGACAGCGTCACCGGAAAATTGTTCTGGTTGAACAGCACGAACTCGCCCTGGACCATGGGCGGGATCGACTTGTTGCGCGGGCCTTGGGTCACCTGGACGAAATTCGACAGGAAGATCGACATGCCGATGGCCGAGATCAGCGGCGCGAGGCGAAACGAGCCGCGCAACGGCCGGTAGGCGATGCGTTCGATCACCCAGTTCACCAGCGAGGTGAACAGCATGGCCACGACGAGGACAATGAACAAAGCTAGCGCGATCGAGGTTATGCCGAGCCAGGTGGTGAGGATCAGGAAGGCAATGAGCGCGATGAAGGCTGAGACCATGAACACGTCGCCATGGGCAAAATTCACCATGCCGATGATGCCGAACACCATCGTATAGCCGATGGCGATCAGGCCGTAGATCGAACCGAGCGTGATGCCGTTGATGAGCTGCTGGACGAAATATTCCATGCGTCCGCCGCGCGCTTTCCGAATCCCGCTCAAGTCTTAACAGGGGCGTTCCGCAGCGGCAATGTCGCGCCGCTTGTCGCCGTGGTCGCAGCGGGCTACGGCTTGGCCACGAAACAATGAGAACAGGGAGACCCTCCATGGACCGGGTCAAATCCGAGGACACCATCGGCGCCAAGGGGCGGCCGTTTACCGGCGCGGAATACCTCGAAAGCCTGCGCGATGGCCGCGAAGTCTATGTCTATGGCGAGCGGGTCAAGGACGTCACCACGCACCCGGCGTTCCGTAACGCCGCGCGCTCGATCGCCCGGCTCTACGACGCGCTGCACGCCGAGAAGACCAAGGGCATCCTGACCGCGCCGACCGATACCGGTTCCGGCGGCTACACCCACAAATTCTTTCGCGCCGCGCATTCGCGCGAGGATCTGGTCGCGCAACGCGACGCCATCGCCCAATGGGCGCGCATGTC
>Ga0307476_10000535_pt1 | contig 28437 bp, 36 predicted proteins | sample atmos_gasesECM2C_2_FD_203314 | JGI IMG/M metagenome (GOLD analysis project Ga0307476, IMG submission 203314) | Hardwood forest soil microbial communities from Morgan-Monroe State Forest, Indiana, United States - atmos_gasesECM2C_05 | ecosystem: Environmental > Terrestrial > Soil > Temperate...
CGGCCCTCTCGGGTTGGATCGAGCGCTACAACTTCAGGCGACGACACGGCGCCCTCGGCCACCGGCCACCGATTCAGCGGCTACGGGAGCTCAGCCGGAACAACGTGGCTGGCATCTACACCTAGGAGGGATTGGCCCGTAGGCTGCGCCGGTGCCGACCGTTCTCCTCGTCCGCCACGCGCAGGCCTCGTTCGGCAGCGCCGACTACGACGTCCTCTCGCCGACCGGCCACGAGCAGACGCAGTTGCTCGTCGCCGCCCTCGCCAGGCGCGATCTCGACGTCACCCACGTCGCTGCCGGCAGCGCCCGCCGCCAGCAGGACACGGCGGCGCCGTGCGCGGCCGAACACGGCCTCGAGGTCGAGGTCGACCCGCGCTGGAACGAGTACGAGACCGAGGAAGTGCTCGAGCACCACGGCCAGGAGGCGGTCTCGCTTGACGGCACCGGCTCGGCCGGCGAGGGAATCACCTCGCGCCAGTTCCAGGCCGTCCTCGACGGCGCCCTCGGCGGCTGGGTCGCGAGCGGCGCCGAGACGACCGCGAAGCAGAGCTGGCCCGTGTTCCTCGAGTCGGGCAAGGCGGCGCTGGGCGAGCTGGCGGCAAAGCTCGGCAGCGGCGAGACCGCGCTCGTCTTCACCTCCGGCGGCGTCATCGCCGCCCTCGGAGCCCACCTGCTCGGCGACCACCAGGACCTCTTCCCGACCCTCAACCGGGTCCTCGTCAACACCGGCATCACCAAGCTCGCGATTGGCCGCGCCGGCACCTCGCTGATCAGCTTCAACGAGCACGTCCACCTCGACGACGGCGGCGGCCAGCTCCTCACCTACCGCTGAGCCTTCCGCGGCGCCCGGACCTATACGCTCCCCGCCATGTCCATGGTCAGCACCAACCAATTCAAGAACGGGTCTCACATCGAGATCGACGGCAAGATCTGGAAGATCATCGAGTTCCAGCACGTCAAGCCGGGCAAGGGCGGCGCTTTCGTGCGGACCAAACTGCGCCGGATCGAGGACGGCTCGGTGTTCGACATAACCTTCCGCGCCGGCGAGTAGTTCCGCCAGGTGCGCACCGAATCGAAAAAGATGCAGTTCCTCTACGACGCCGGCGAGGCTTCGGTCTTCATGGACAACCAGGATTACGACCAGATCGAAATCCCCAACGAGGCGCTCGGCGACTCGATGAAATGGGTGCTGCCGAACTCCGACGTCGAGATCCTCTTCGTCGACGAGCAGCCGAGTGACGTCCAGGTCCCGAGCGCGATCGACATGAAGGTGACGCAGACCGATCCGGGCCTGAAAGGCGACACCGCCTCCGGCGGTGGCAGCAAGCCGGCGACGCTCGAGTCCGGCGTCGTCGTCCAGGTCCCGCTCTTCATCGAGGAGGGCGAAACGATCCGGGTCGACACCCGCAACGGCGAGTACGTCTCCCGCGCGTAGCCGTGTTCGCCTACGACCCGGCGGAGTGGACCGACCTCTTCGTCGCGGTCGCCGGTGCCGCGGCGGCGCTGACCGGTCTCCTCTTCGTCGCCGTCTCGATCAACCTCGAGCGCATCCTCAAGTTCGAGGGGCTGCCCGAGCGGGCACTGGAAACGCTGCTCTTCCTGGTCCTCGCCCTGCTGGCCTCGATCGTGGCGCTGGTCCCGGGGCAGAGCCACGTTGCGCTCGGGCTCGAGCTGCTCTTCGTCAGCCTCGTGATCGGCGGCGTGGTCATGCGCCTGCCGACCTTGAGCACGAAAGACGAGGACGTCGAGCTCGCGTGGGTCGTGGCCCGCTGGACGGTGCGGCTGGCGGCGACGGTGCCCTTCGTCGTCGGCGGTGTCTCGGTGCTGCTCGAATCGGGCGGCGGCCTCTACTGGATCGTCGCCGGCATCGTCTTCGCGATCATCGGCGCCGTCTCCAGCGCCTGGGTCCTGCTGGTCGAGATCCTTCGCTAGTTCTCCCAGGGCGGCGCCCCAACCGCCCGAACCGACAAAATAGGGCGATGCGCAGATCCGACCAACGCCGCGACGCGGTCTTCGCCAACTACCAGCGCGACGTCACCGGCCGCCCGCTCGACGAGCTGATCGCCGACGCCCGGCCGCTGACCCGGGAGCTGGCCGAGGGGGTCGACGAGGAGCGCGAAGAACTCGACGAGGTGATCGCCGCCCACGCCAAGGGCTGGACCGTAGACCGGATCGCGCCGCTCGACCTCAACGTGATGCGGGTGGCGCTGTATGAGATCGAACACGACCTCGCCCCGGTCGAGGTCGCGCTCAACGAGGCGATCGAGCTCGCCAAGGAGTACTGCGGCGCCGACGCGCCGAAATTCGTCAACGGCATCCTCGGCGCGATCGTGCGCGAGCGGGAGCCGGCATGAGCGCGGAGCGACCAAGCGTGCATCTCTGGTTCTCCGCGCCGGGAGCGAAGCGCGAGGATTTGTCATGAGCGAGCGGCTGCGGCAGATCGCCGCCCGCCTGCGCGAGATCTCGGCCGAGCTCGAGGGCGATGCCCAGCTGGGTGACGAGCGCGCCGCCGAGCTGGCGGCGGAGGCGGCCGAGCTCTCGGCCGAGGCGGTCGAGGAGGCCAACCGCCAGGCGCGTGAGGCGGCCGGGGCGGAGTGAGTTACCCCGACGACCTGCGCGGCATGGTCGATGCCGCGCTGGAGCGCCTGCGGTTCTCCGAAGTCGAGCCGACCGCCGGCCTCGAGGAGGCGATGCGGTACTCGCTGCTGGCCGGCGGCAAGCGGGTCCGTCCCGTCCTCACCCTCGCCACCGCCCGCGCCCTCGGCGCCGACCCCGAGCGCTTCCTCCCGGTTGCCTGCGCGATCGAGCTGATCCACACCTACTCGCTGATCCACGACGACCTGCCGGCGATGGACGACGACGACCTGCGCCGCGGCCAGCCGACCGCCCACGTCAAGTACGGCGAGGACGTCGCGATCCTCACCGGCGACGGCCTCTTCGCCGAGGCGATGCGGCTGTTCTGCACGCAGGACGGCGAGCCGGCGCGGGTGCTGGCGGCGCTCAGCGAGCTGGCCGCCGCGACCGGGGTCGACGGCATGGTCGGCGGCCAGTACGTCGACGTGATCGGCGCCGAGGACGATGCCGACGGCCTGCGGCGCCTGCACGCGCTGAAGACCGGCCGGCTGATCGCCGCCAGCATCGGCGTCGTCTTGACGTTGGAGGGACGGCCGGAACCTGAGACAATGCCGTATCGCCGTTTTGCGGACGAGCTGGGGGTCCTCTTCCAGATCGTCGACGACATCCTCGACGTGACCGAGAGCGACGAGCAGCTCGGCAAGCCGCAGGGCAGCGACGCCCGACATGGAAAACTCACCTACGTCAGCCTCTTCGGACTCGAACGGGCGCGTGAAATCGCCGCCGAGTCCCACGCCAAGGCAACAGCGGCGCTGGCCGACGCCAGCGGCGAGACCGATGACCTGAGGCGAGTCGCCGACTACATCTTCACCCGGAACGAATGAGCGAGAAGCAGCAAGCCAAGGACAGCGGCGAGACGGCCGGCGAGCCACTGCTGCCGGGGATCGACGGCCCCGCCGACCTGCACGAGCTCGACGACGCCCAGCTGCAGCAGGTCGCGCAGGAGATGCGCACATTCATCATCGACACGATCGGTGAGATCGGCGGGCATTTTGGGGCCAACCTCGGCACCTGCGAGCTCGCCGTTGCCCTCCACAGCCTGCTCGACTCGCCCCGCGACAAGATCCTCTGGGACGTCGGCCACCAGTCCTACCCGCACAAGGTCCTGACCGGGCGCCGCGAGCAGCTGCCGACGATCCGCCAGTACGAGGGCCTCGCCCCGTTCTGTTCGATCGCCGAGTCCGAGCACGACGTCATGGGCGCCGGCCACGCCTCGACCTCGATCGGCTACGCAGTCGGGCTGAAAGAGGCGATGCGGAAGGGGATCGGCGAGGACGGCCGCGTTGTCGCCGTGATCGGTGACGGTGCCCTCACCGGCGGCGTCGCCTACGAGGCCCTGCTCGCCGCCGGCGGCCTGCAGACGCCGATGGTGGTCGTCCTCAACGACAACGGGATGTCGATCTCGCCCAACGTCGGCGCCCTCTCGCGCTACTTCAACCGGATCCGGCTCAACCCGCGCCTCTACCACGCCCGCGAGGGGGTCGAGGACCGGCTGACGAAACTGCCGCTTGGGCTCGGCCGCCGGATCGAGCGGCTGGGGCCGGAGATCAAGTCGGCGATCAAGGCCTACTGGGCGCCTGGCCTCTTCTTCGAGGAGCTCGACCTCGCCTATCTGGGCGTGATCGACGGCCACGACGTCGCCGCCCTGCGCCGGGCGCTGACCGAGGCCTTCGAGGCCGACCGGCCGGTCGTCGTCCACATCCACACCGTCAAGGGCAAAGGCTTCACCCCGGCCGAAGAGGGCGGCTTGGAGACGATGGAGGAGTGGCACGCGGCGAAGCCGAACTCGATCGTCAACGGCAAGCCGGCGAAGAAGGCGAAGACGGTGGCGGTTACCGAAACCAACTCGCCGGAGGGAATCGAGCGGCTGGAGAAGCCGCCCGCCGCCGGCTCGCCGCCCCAGTACACGCAGGTCTTCGCCGAGGCGATGGTCGCCGAGGCCGCCGCCGACGAGCGGGTGATCGGGATCACCGCGGCGATGGCGGGGGGGACCGGGCTGCAGAAGCTGGCCGACGAGGCACCGGACCAGTACTACGACGTCGGCATCGCCGAGCAGAACGCGGTTCTGCTCGCTTGCGGGCTGGCCCTGGAGGGGGCGAAGCCGGTCTGTGCGATCTACTCGACCTTTCTCCAGCGCGCCTACGACCAGATCATCCACGACGTCTGCCTGCAGAACCTCGACGTCACCTTCGCGATGGACCGGGCCGGCCTGGTCGGCGACGACGGCCCGACCCACCACGGCGCCTTCGACGTCTCCTACTTCCGCCCGATCCCGAACGTCGTCGTGATGGCGCCGCGCGACGAGGCAATGCTGGTCCACATGCTGCACACGGCGATCGCCCACGACGGCCCGGCGGCGCTGCGCTACCCGCGCGGGGCGGCGGAGGGGGTCGAGATCCCCGCCAAACCTGAGCTGATCCCGATCGGTGCGGGGGAGGTGCTGGCCGAGGGCGAGCGCGTCGCCTTACTCGGTTATGGCTACGGGGTGACGGTCGCCCGCGAGGCGGCGGCGATCCTCGCCGAGCACGGGCTCGACGTCACCGTCGCCGACGCTCGCTTCGCGAAGCCGCTCGACGGCGAGCTGGCGACGCGGCTGGCGCGCGAGCACGAGCTGCTGGTGACGATCGAGGAGAACGTTCTTGCCGGCGGCTTCGGTTCGGCCGTCCTCGAGCACCTCGAGGACGCCTTCGCCGAGGGTCCGGCCGAGCGCGCGCGGGTGCTGCGGGTCGGCCTCCCGGACCGCTACGTAACGCACGGGAAGCCGGCGCTGCTGCGCGGTGAGGTCGGCCTCACCGGCCAGTCGGTCGCCGACCGCATCCTGGCCGCGGCTCCAACCGCACAGCCGATTTTGAGCTAAGCAAAATTGGGGATTGCGCCAATCCGCGCAATCGAATAGCCTGCGGCGGTCTCTCCGGTGAAGGTGGAAGGGACGAGGTTCAGACCTCGCTTCTGGGGATTCGCCATAGGGAGGAGAGATGCGTATCTCATGTGTGGGTCCGCTTGGGGGAGCGGGCTTCTCGCGGCCCGGCGCCTCAGGCGCCGGAGCCCGCGAGGCGCGCGTGTCTCACATTTCGCCGCCCCGCCCCGTTCTTTCTGGCATGGGACCGATCAGACCGCACCTGCCGCCGGTGAGATGACCCGTACCTGGCGCCTGATCGGCGCCGACGGGATCCCGTGCGAGAGCGCGGAGCCGGGCACGTTGGGTGGCCATCGGCGCTCGAAGATCTACGGCCGGCTCGACTGCCGTGGCGCCGCGCGCTGGATCGCCCGCGGCCATTACGTCAGCCACCGCGTCTTCTTCCGCGACGAGCCGACCGCGATCGCCGCCGGCTACCGGCCATGCGCCGGCTGCCTGCGCGAGCGCTACGCGGAGTGGAACGCCAACCCGGCACAATTCAGGGCGCGGTATGGCTGACGCGACGGCCCGCCAGGCGGAGAAGGGAGAGCGGTTCCGCGCCCTGCACGAGGGCGAGCCGTTCGTGATCCCCAACCCCTGGGACGCCGGCACCGCCAAGGTCATGGAGGCGCTCGGCTTTCCCGCCCTGGCGACGACCAGCAGCGGCTTCGCCTTCAGCCTCGGCCGCCCCGACGGCGAGGCGACGCTGGAGGAGGTCGCCGAGCACACCCGCCTGCTGGACACGGTCAGCAGCCTGCCGATCTCTGTCGACCTCGAGAACGGCCACGGGCCGGCGCCGGCCGACGCCGCGAAGGCGATCGAGCTCGCGGCGTCGTCGGGTGCCGTCGGTGGCTCGATCGAGGACTACGACCCCGCCGGTCGCCTCTACGAGCTCGGCGAGGCGGTAGAGCGGGTCACCGCAGCGGTAGAGGCGGCCGCCGGCCTCAGCTTTCGGTTCACCTTCACCGCCCGGGCCGAGAACCACATCCGCGGCAACCCCAATCTCGAGGACACGATCGCGCGCCTGCAGGCCTACGAGGAGGCCGGCGCCGACGTTCTCTACGCGCCGGGTCTGCGCGACGCCGGCGAGGTGCGGGCGATCTGCGAAGCGGTCGGCAAGCCGGTCAACGTCCTCGGCCACCGCGGCCTGGATCTGGAAGAGGTCTTCGCAGCTGGGGCGCAGCGGGTCAGCGTCGGGGGCGCGCTCGCCTGGACCGCGATCGAGGCGATGGCATCGGCCGCCGAGGCGATCCGCGACCAGGGCGATCTCTCGTCCCTGGCCGGGATGTCTCGCGTGCGCGACTGGCTGCGCTCCTAGGAGCGGCTAGCCCGCCTCGGCGAGGATCGCGTAGATCTTGCGCCGGGTTTCGTCGAGCAACTCGCTGACCTGCTTCTGCTGCCCTTCGTCGGCGGCGTGGAAGACCTGGCCGATCGCGTGGTGGAGCTTCTTCATCGAGACGGCGAGGCTGACCTGCTCCGGGGCCGCTTCGGCCCGGACCGCGTCCCAGGGGGTGGTCTCGCCGGCCTTCTCCTGCTGCTCGGCGACGCCGGCCTCGGTCAGCGTGAAGCGGCGCTTGCCGTCGCTCTCCTCGCCACGGATCAGGCCCTCGTCCTCGAGCATCTGCAAGGTCGGGTAGATCGAGCCGGCGCTCGGGCTCCAGGTGCCCTCGGTCCGCTCCTCCAGCTCCTTGATCATCTCGTAGCCGTGCATCGGCCGCTCGGCGAGGAGGGCGAGGACGGCGGCTCGGACGTCGCCGCGCCGCGCCCGCGGCCCGCCGCGCCCACGGCCGTAACGAGGCCCGCGCCCGCGACCGAACTCCGGGCGCCGGTGGTGCGGTTGTCGTGATTGATGTCTGTGATGCATTTGAATACCTCTGTTCTAGAAAAATAACGATATGTAACGCGATATATCGTAACAACTCGCGATCACCGGTCTGGACGGCAGTCATTCCGCGCTTGCGCCATTGACCACACCAGAGGGGGTCAATGGCGCAAGCGTGCTCCGAATGGCGTGATGAGGTTCGGGGGTGGGCCGCTCGGGTAGCCTGCCCGCATGAAGTTCCTCTTCGCACCGGTCGGGATTGCTGCCGGCCTCGTTGCCGGGATCGCTGCCAAGAAGGGCTTTGAACGGCTCTGGGCCCTGGTCGACGACGAGGAGCCGCCGCAGCCCGAGAACCGCGAAGCGACGACGCTGAAGCTGATCGCCGCCCTCGCCGTCGAGGGCGCGATCTTCCGCGTCGTCAAAGGCGTCACCGACCATCAGGCCCGCGCCGCTTTCGCCCGGGCCACCGGCCGCTGGCCCGGCGAAGACCCTGTCGCGGAAGCCGACTGAGGCCCTGCAAAGGAGAAGCGCCCCTCATGAGGGGCGCTTCCGGCACTACAGGGGGGAGAACCCCTCCGTTACCCAGTACTCGCTGGCGATAAACGCCGCTGTCGGAAATGTTTCTGACGATTCCGCGGCGGTTGACCGGGAACCCGTAGGGAGAGTCGCTGGCCCAGAGGATCTGGCCGGGCGGGACCTGGCAGAGGAGGAACAGCAGGTCGGCCGGGTTCCACCATGAGGTGTCGATCAGGACGTTTGGGTGCCGGGGCAGCAGACGCCACATCCAGGCGAGGTCGCTGACGGCGCCGTGGGCGAGGATCAGGTGGGCGCCGGGCCCTCAGAGGCGGCCGCCGCGGCCAGCAGCGCCGCGACTCGAGCTCAATCGGCTCCACCGTGGTTGAGCTTTGTGGTCCTATAGGCCCCAAACCTCTACCGCGCTCGGGGTTAGGCACGGCCGGCACCTTTGGCGATGCGTTCTACGGCCTCTTCGAGCAGGGCCGGGGAGGTGCCGAAGTTGAGGCGGGCAAAGCCGGCGCCCTGACGGCCAAAATCGGGACCGGGGGAGAGGGCGACCTTGCCGCGTTCCAGCAGGGTCGCCGCCGGGTCGTCGCCGAGGCCGAGCTGGCGCAGGTCGAGCCAGGCGAGATAGCCGGCCCGCGGCGGCGTGTAGCCGACCTCGGGCAGGTGCTCGGCGAGCAGGTCCGCCAGCAGGCCGCGGTTGTGGTCGAGGACGGCGAGGACGTCGTCGAGCCAGGCGTCGCCGTGGCGAAAGGCGGCGACGGCGCCGATCGCGCCGAAGTGGGCGCAGTGGGTGGCGAGGAACGGCAGGCGCCCGATCACGGCCGCTGCCTGGTCGGAGGCGGTGACGATCTGGGCGCAATGCAGGCCGGCGAGGTTGAACGTCTTCGAGGCCGAGCTGAACGCGATCCCATGGGCAGCGGCCTCCTCTGAGGCCGCGAGGTAGGGCACGTGCTCGGCACCTGGCAGGGTCAGCGGGGCGTGGATTTCGTCGGCGAGGACCCAGGCGCCGTGGCGGGCCGCGGCCGCGGCGAGCGCCACCAGCTGCTCGCGGCTCGGCGTCGTCCCCACCGGGTTGTGGGGGCTGCAGAGGATCAGCGCCCTGGCGCCGGCGGCGAAGCAGGCCTCGACCGCTTCGGCGTCGAGCTCGCCGTCGACCAGCGGTGCTTCCACGAGCTCGCGCCCGAGCTCCTCGACGACGCCGAAGAACGGGTGGTAGACGGGGCTGTTGATCACGACCCCGTGACCGGGCTCGGTCAGCTCCGCCAGCACCGAGGTGATCGCGCCGACGACGTCGGACGCGGGGGAGACCCGGGCCGGATCGACGCTCCAGCCCAGCCGTCGCTCGGCGAACTCGGCGAACGCCTCGGCCAGCCCGAGCGCCTGCGGCCATGCGTACCCGGCGTCGTCGAGCTCGACCGCCTCCGCCAGCGCCACCCGCACCGGCTCGGCCAGTGGGAAGTCCATCTCGGCGACGAAGGCCGGCAGCACGTCGGCCGGATACCGTGCCCACTTGACGCTGCGCCGCAGGCGCAGCCGTTCCAGCGGCAGCTCGGTCAGCTCGGGGTTGAGGGCGCGCGGCATTGCGCCGAGAACTCTGCCATGCCGCGCTCCTCGGCCCGGAGACTGTTAGCCGGCGGTCTGGTGGTTGTGCACCTCGTGAAAAGTGATCGCCGGCTCGCGGTCGATGCCAATCGCAGCAACCGACGGCCTGATCGACTCCTCCGCAAACGCTGCGAACCCCTCCTGCGTCTCCCAGACGTCGGTGATCAGGATCCCGTTCTCGGTCGCGGTCACCCAGTGGAACAGGCTCCCGGGCGGTCCGGCGTCCGCCGGGGTGAGGCCCATGTGCGCGAGCACTTCGTCGTACTGGTCGAGGGTCACGCCCTCGAACTCCTGAATTACGGCAACCGCCATCTCGATCTCCTCCTGTCGGACTCCTGCCTTGTGTCGAAGCTATCCGATGACCCCAGCGCTCGCTACGTTTTCACCGTGGACCTCGCCCACCGCGATGAGCTCGAGCCCTACGTCACCCGCGACGGGTCGACGATCCGCGAGTGGGCGGGGCCGGGATACACGGCGGCGGCCGTGAACCAGAGCCTGGCCGAGGCGACGGTTGCGCCCGGCGCTTCAACCATCGCCCACTACCACCGGCGCTCGGAGGAGCTCTACCTGGTCACCTCCGGCAGCGGCCGCCTGCGGGTCGGCGCCGAGGAGCGCGAGGTCCGGGCCGGCGACTGCGTCGTTATCCCGCCTGGTGAGCCGCATCAGCTCCACAACAACGGCGACGCCGACCTCGTCGTCGTCTGCGCCTGCTCACCCGCCTACTCCCACGAGGACACCTTCCTGGTCGAGGACCGGCCGTCGGGATGAAGATCCGGACGGCGTCGGTCGCCGACCTGCCGGCCGTTCTCGGCCTCTGGTCGCGGGAGCGCAGCGGGCACGCCAGCGTCAGCGATCGCCGCGAGCACCTCGAGCGGCTGCTCGAGCGCGACCCCGACGCCCTCCTCGTCGCCGAGGCCGAGGCCGAGATCGTCGCCGCCCTGATCGCCGCCTGGGACGGTTGGCGCGGCAACATGTACCGGCTCGCAGTTCGCCTCGATCGTCGCCGTCAGGGGATCGGCCGCGCTCTGGTCCGGGCCGGGGAGGAGTCGCTGCATCGCCGCGGCGCCGTTCGCGTCACCGCCCTGGTCGCCTTAGAGGACGAGGTCGCCGGAGGGTTTTGGGACGCGGCCGGCTACCCGCTCGACCGGGAGATCGGGCGCCGGGTTCGGAATCTCTAACGCCGGGTGCGGAAACTCTCAGGGTCTGCCGAGCACCGAAGTAAAATCGGCGCAACCGCCACGGGGGGTGGCGGGTTTGATGGGAGGTTGAAGATGGGACGGGCCTTGGTTACTCGACGGCGATCCGGCCGGGTCGCGCTGGCCGTCGTGCTGTGCGGCCTGGCCCTTGGCGGGATCGCGGCCACGTCTGCCGCCGGGTCAACCTGGACCGGGCGCCAGATGCCGGGATCGGCGGGCGAATCGATGCTGTTCGGGATCTCCTGCCCGTCGGCGTCGCTCTGCGTCGCGGTCGGCGGCAACAACTCGGTCGCCTCGTCGACCAACCCCACCGGCGGCGCCGGCAGCTGGAACGTCGCCTACGCCGGCGAAGGCTCGGCCGGCCCGGGGGCGAACTACCGCCAGATCAGGGGCGTTTCCTGTCCCTCGCCACAGCTTTGCGTCGCGGTCAGCTTCGAAGGCCTGATCTTCACCTCGACCGACCCGACCGGACCGGCGAGCGCCTGGACGGTCGCCGACCTGACGCCGACCGGCCCCAACATCAACTTCTACGGGGTCTCCTGCCCGTCGCCCACGTTCTGCGCCGCCGTCGCCGCCAAAGGCGTCGTCGTCACCTCGGCCAACCCCACCGGCGGCGCCGGCGCGTGGACGAAAACCCAGCTCGAAGGCCCGCTCGAACTGCGCGGCGTCTCCTGCTACTCGGTGGCGCTCTGCGTCGCGGTCGGCGACAACGGCAGCTCGATCAGGCCCCAGCCGGGCGACGAAGGCAGGGTCGTCAGCTCGACCAACCCGATCGCCGGAATCTGGCAGCCGGGACAGGTACCGCCGCGGGGAGCGCTCTTCGGGGTCTCCTGCCCCTCGCCGCAGCTCTGCCTCAGCGGCAATGCTTTCGGCGACCTCGTCTTCTCGACCAACCCCGCTGTGCCCGGCGTCTGGGGGGCGACCGATGCCGAGGCGACGGTTCAGATCACCGACACCGATTGCCCCGCGGCCAACCGCTGCGTTGCGATCGACAACAACTCCGACGTCCTCACCTCGACCAACCCGAGCGGCGGGCCCGGCGACTGGACGTTCACCAACATCCTCCCGTACCCCGGCGTCGACGAAACCCGGCTCAACGGCACCTTCGGCGTCTCCTGCCCGTCGGTCTCACTCTGCGCGATCGCCGCCGCCAACGGCCAGATCTTCACCAGCACCGACCCGTTCGTCGAATCCAAGCCAGCGAATCCGACGAACGGCAAGAAGAACAAGAAGCAGCGCCACCGCAAGCGGCCAAAGCGACCGCGGACGAAGATCGCCCGGTACCCCGAACCCGGCATGGAAATCAGTGGCAGGAAGGTCCAGGTCCGCCTTCACTTCTTCGCCCGCCACCACGTCCAGGTGCGCGGCTTCTCCTGCAAGCTCGACGGCGGCCCGGCGAGGCGGTGTCGCTCCCCGAAGACCTACACCGTCGGGATCGGCAAGCACCTCATCCGCGTGCGGGCGATCGGCTGGACCGGGCTCAGGGGGCCGGCGGAGGTGGCTCGGTTCGAGGTCTGCCACCCGACCTTCCCGCCCCAATGCCAGGGGAAACCGATCCGTTGAGCCCGGGGTGGTGGGGGAAACCGCGGGCGGCGACCGTGCGCAGTGCTTCCTGCCAGTGCTTGGAAGGGGTTCGAACCGCTGTCAACGCCTCCGCCGCGTCCCCTTGATTTGTGCTCTTGGTCGGCGGGCGTTCTGGGGCGCTCAGGCGATAACCGTGGCAACGACCACGGCACCGGTTTTCTCCGTAACGAGCAGATTCGAGACAACGATCTGTCGGCCGGAGTTGAGCATTGCCGAACAGTCTAGCTTGAAGCGGATGAAGCACGGCGTCCTCCAGCTGCTCTATGAGTCGAGCAGCGGCTCTGCGTCCACATCCAGTACCCGGGCAAGAGCTTCGCGATCACCTGCCCCTGGGAGCGCGGCTGGCTCTGACCGCTGGCGCCGAGCCGATCTCCGCTCGGCGTTTCAGGCGGTGTCGCCCTGTTCGGCGAGGATGCCGTCCATGTAGGCGCGGGCGTCCTGGTCTGCCTCCTCTGGCGAGCGACCCTGCTCGCGGGCGACGATGTAGGCGGCGTAGAAGCCCGACCAGTGGTGCTTCGGGGCGCTCGCCTCGTAGGGGCCGTGGTGCTCCTCGGCCTCACGTAGCAGATCGGCAAGGGTTGCGACGTCCATTCGTAGCTCCTTCTTGGGTTGCACTCCGACCCTAAGGGGGTCGGCGAGGTAATGCAGCAGCTCCGCCAAGGATGCCAGCGCGGGTGTCAGGGCTGCAGGTGTTTCGCGCTAGGTACTCGGCAAGCCCGCCGACGGTTGGGTCGACGGTGCCGGTTCAGCCTGCGACAGCTCCTCGAAGCGGCGCGTCGGGAGCTGGCGAGTGGCGAACGCGGAGGCGAGCACGAGGAAGGCCGCAGACAGGAAGGCGATCTTCAGCGCCGAGATTTGGGCGTCTTCGTAGTCGGAGACGAGAGCTGCGGTGGTCGGCGAATCGACACCGGCCGCGATTGCCGCCCCTTCGACCTGCGCTGCGGGGACGAAGCTGGTGCCGGCGGAGAGCTGGATCTCGACCTTGCCCCGGATCTCGTCTGAGATCGCGGGGTTGCGGGCGACGTTGGCGGAGAAGGCCGCGATCAGGCCGGTGATCACGATCGCGCCGAGCAAGGCGGTGCCGAGTGAGGAGCCGAGCTGCTGGGCGGTGTACTGGAGCCCGCCCGCCTCGCTGCGATCGTCGTCGCCGACGGCTGACTGGACGACGTTGCCGAGCTGGGAGACGATCAGCCCCATCCCGACGCCGAGGACGCCCATCGCGATCAGGAACGAGGCGTTGTCGAGTTCCGGCTCGACCGTGTCCAGCAGCATCAGCGTCGCCACCAGCACGATCGCGAGGCCACATCGCACCAGCGGCCGGGCGGGGAACCGTTTGGCCAGGGCCGAACCGGCGATCGCGGCGATGAAGAGGCCCGCCGACGCCGGCAGCATTCTCACACCGGTTTCGAGGGCGTCGAGGCCCTGGCTGATCTGCAGGTACAGCGGCACGGTGAAGAAGATCCCCATCAGGATCAGGTTCTGGGCGAGCAGCATCGCGGTGCCGCTGCGCAGCGACGGCACCCCGAGCAGTCTCAGGTGCACGAGGGGGGCGCGACCGCCCGCCTCGCGGTGCCGCTCCCAGGCGCTGAAGCCGGCGAGGATCAGCGCCCCGGCCGCGATCACGAACGGGGTGAGCGAAAAGCCGAACGGCTCGATCGGCGAGTTGCGCGGCTGCAGCCAGCCCCAGTTGCTGGCCTGGATCACGCCGAGGACCAGAACTCCCAACCCGAGCGCTGAGAGCACCCCACCGACCCAGTCGAGTTCGCGGGCGCCCTCGCTGCGCTGCGGCTCCCGGATCCAGCGGGTGCCGATCAGGATGCCGATCGCGATCACGACCTCGCCGGCGAAGACGACGCGCCAGCTCAGCTCGGTGGTCGCCCAGCCGCCGAGGATCGGGCCGACCGCGATGCCGGCACCGGCGACGCCGCCGAGGACGCCGTAGGCGACCGCCCGCTCCTGGCCGCGGAAGTTCCCGGCGACCAGCGCGACCATCGCCGGCAGGACCAGCGCTGCGCCGATGCCCTCGAGGATCGACCAGCCCAGGGTCAGCGACGGCACGCTCCACGACGCCGCGGTCAGCGCCGAGCCGGCACCGTAGATGCAGAGCCCGATTGCGAACGCCCGCCGCCGCCCGATCAGGTCTCCGATCTTGCCGCCGGTCAGCATCAGCCCGGCCATCACCAGCGCGTAGAGGGCGATGACGACCTGGATCGTGGTCACGGTCGTGTCGAAGTCCTCGACCAGCTGTGAGATCGCGACGTTCATCACGGCCTGATCGAGAACCATCAGGAACTGCGCCGCGCCGAGCACGACGAGGACGATCCACTTGGTCATCGTGGGTTCACTGCCGGGTTGAACCTCTTCATCTCGCCACGCCGGGGCGATCGTATCCCGCGCGGGCGGACTGCATCGGGACCGGGAGACGCGCTCGTCTCGCGGTCCGATCGCGCCGGGCCGTCGAGTGGCGGCAGGCGGTCGAGGAGTTCCTCGCCGGTATCAAGTAACTGCCTGCAGCACGTAGCGCGCGCCGAGCACCAGGGCCAGGATTCCGAGACCGCGGCGCAGCAGCATCTCGGGCAGGCGTGATTGCAGGCGGGCGCCGAGATAGGCGCCGGCCAGACCGCCGATGCCCATGCCGGCGCCCAGCGCCCATTCGGGAGCGATGTCGCCGTCGGCATCGCCCAACATCAGCGCAGCTGGAACCGGCCCGAGGCGAGGAACTCGTGCAGGAGATCAAGCGCGTGGGCGGTCGGCTCGTGCAGCGGTGCCGGCGGCGATCCCAGCTCGGCGAACTTCGCCTCGACCGCCTCTTGCGGATCGAGCTCGAGCTCTCCGGCCCAGGACCTGGCGAGGAAGAGGAGCGCGAAGCAGTGCGTCACGTCGCCGCTCGGGTAATCGATCGTGTGCAACGCCGCCTCCGACAGGGATCCGAACGGGACGAGGTCCTCCTCCTTGACCGTGAGACCCGTCTCCTCGGCCAGCTCGTCGATTGCCGTCTGGGCGAAGCTGCCGCCGGGCTCGGCCGCCCCGGCAGGCAGGCACCAGGTCCCGTCGTCCGTCCGCCTGGTCATCAGCACCCGCCCGTCGTCGTCGAGCAACGCAACCATCGCGCCCGGCATCAGGATCAGATCGTTGCCGACGGCCTGCCGCAGCTGCCAGAGGTAGGAACCGGCGTAGCCCAAGCCGGCAGCCTAGATCTTCTGCGCCAGCTCGACGATGATCCCCTCGGGGCCGCGGAGGTAGCAGAGCCAGTAGCTGTCCTTGTAGTTCACCAACTCGCCGACGAGCTCGGCGCCGAGACCCTGGAGGCGGGCGAGGGTGGCCTCGATGTCGTCGACGGCGAAGCAGAGGTGACGGATGCCCGGGGTGTTCGCCGGCGCCTGCGGGTCGCCGTCCGGGCCTGACGGCGAACGGTACTTCGCGAGCTCGAGCCGTCTGCCGTCAGGCGTCTGCAACATCGCGACGTCCGCCTGGACGTCCTCGAGCCCGTTGATGCGGTCCACCTCCGGCCCTTCGACCGACGCCTCGCCCTCGAGCTCGAGTCCGAGCTCGAGGAAGAACCTGGTCGCCGTCGCCAGGTCGTCGACCACGATGCCGACGTGATCCATCCGTTCGACCGCCATCTGGTCGAGGTTAGGGAATCCGGAGGCGAACATAGGCTGCGCGAATGGGTCAAGCGATCGGTCAGGTGCTGCCCTTCGCGATCTTCGTCGTCCTCGGCACGATCGGCCCGGCGTCGGCGGCTTCTAGCGCTCACCCTGCGACTCCGCCGCCGCCCACCGCGGCGCCGAAGAAGTCGGGGCTGGTCTTCGAAACATCGATGACGTGGCCGGCATAGGGAGGGGGCAGGGTGCCTTGGGCATCGGCCGAGCCCCACTGGGTCGCATTGGCGTGGCCCTCGACACCGAAGCCGCACTTGGAGGAGCAGAGGTGCGCCTTGCCGGTGTAGTGGGCGGTCCAGATCCGCACGTCGCTGCGTTTCAGGCCGGCGGCGCGGAGCGAGGACATGACCGTGTCCCAGTTCGAGACCGAGAAGTAGATCACCGGGCGGTGCACGCCCGCCCGAATCCGGCTCTTGGCCCAACTGCCGGCGTGCGAGAAGTCCATATCGCCGGCCTCGAAGTCGCCGACGTTGCCGATGCCCTGGCCATTGACGTCGATCTCGAGGACGTGGACGTTGGGGAACTCTTTCTTCGCGGCCTTGAAGTTGGCGAACTTGCCGTTGCCGTAGGCGGCGATCGCCTCGACCTCAAGGCCCGCAAACGTCTCCTTCGGGTCGTTCACCGTGTCGAACATGGTGCCCATGGGACTACCTCCTGCGTCGTTGACGAGCGGCGTCACCGACGTCGGCAGACGACGTGGCGCTGACGCCGAACCTATACGCGAGGATCTTTGAGTAACAAGCACAGGTGGGTTCGTATGCAGCGGTTTTTCTACGCTGCGCGGACCCGATCCACTGATCGAACTTTTAGCCCGGCTTAAGCAGGCCTAGGCGCCGAGGTCCTCCTCGAGCAGCTGGCGCCGGTAGAGCTCGGTGCCGGTGGCGAAGAGGAGGGCGAAGATGAGCAGGCCGAGCGGTTTGTGGAAGGCCGCCACCGGCGCCCAGACGACGAGGACGAGGAAGATCAGCAAGGCCGCGCCCCAGATGGCGGCGGGGTTGCTGCGCGCGTAAGGGGCGAGCCAGCGGCGGATTCTCACCGCCACCCTGGTCGGGCCGGCGAGGACCGCAGCGAGTGCGATCAGCAGGCCGAAGACGATCGCCGAGGTCGCGATCGTGACCAGCTCCGAGGTGCTGATGCTCCAGACCGCTTCGATCGCCGGTTCGACCGAGGTCGTCCTGCTGAGGCCACCGACGACGTAGGTGCCGGCGAACCCGCGCAACCCCAGTGAGAGCAGGCCGGCGATGGCGAAGGCGATGCCGACCGAGCGCAGCGTCTCGCGCCGGCGCGGAGAGAGGAAGACGGCGAGCCCGAAGCAGAGCAGCGCGACAAGGGTCAGCACGACCGGCAGTTTGCGCAGGATCTTGGCGACTTCCTGGGCCAGCGAGAGTTCGTCGGATTTGAGGATCGTGATTTCGCCGGCTTCCGGCGGCAGCTTCGAGACCAGCGCTTCGCCGATCCCCGAGCCTTCGCCGATCTCGGCGAGCACCGCCCCGAGCTGCAGCTTCACTTCCCCGTTTTCGGTCGAGACCGTCGAATCGCCGCCGTTCAGCACTTTGAGGAGCGATTCGTGGGCTTTGCGGTTGGCCGCTTCCCACACCGCCTGGAAGCGGGGGGAGGCGAAGATCCGCTCGGCGACGTCCGGGGCGAGCTGCTGCAGGCCGCCCGCGGCGGCGGTGGCGAGTGGCGCCAGGCGCGGCGGCAGGGCCGCTTCGAGTTCTCCGGCGATGTCGGCGTTGGAGACGAGTTCGTTCGCCAGGTAGTCGGCGAGCTGGTCGCGGACCTCTTCGTTCTGGATCAAGCGGGTGCTGGTGTCGACCCAGTTGTCGGTGTTGAGCGCCTGGCGATTGACCCAGATCGAGAAGATCGCGGCAAAGGTGACGATCGCGCCGAGAATGATCAGCGCGAGCGCCCAGCGCGGGTGACCGCGGCGCGGGGAGTCGCTTGCGGGCGCCATCGTGATCACCTTACCCCCGCGTCATCGCGATGCGCCACCGTCAGCCAAGCAGCTTGGCCTTGGCCTGATCGAACTCCGCCTGCGAGAGCGCACCCTTTTCCTTCAGCTCGTTCAGCTTGTGCAGCTCCTCGGCGGAGCCGGAGGTGTGCACCTGCTCGCGGACGTATTCGTCGAAGTGCTTCTTGGCGTCGGCCTGCTCTTTGAGCGCCCGGTCGCGCATCCCGCCACCGCGGACGATCAGGTAGAGGAGGACGCCGAGGAACGGCAGGAAGACGAGGAAGAAGAGCCAGACCGCCTTCGCAACCCCGGAGAGCTGGTGGTCACGGAAGAGGTCGATGATGACCGTGATCAGGATCCAGATCCAGGCGAACAGCAAAAAGAACTCCAGGACCAGGAGGAGGAGTTCACCGAAGGAGACGGTTGCAAGCGGCACGGGCAATCCTTTCTCAGCTCATGGCTGTGGGAGGGGCGCTCCCTGCGCCCGGGAAACGATATCCAATCTCGATTCAACGAAGGCGCTCGCCAGCTCGTCGGCGACGACCTGACCGCCTTCCGGCGCCGCGATCGAGAGGATCAGCTCCTCGCCGCGCTCTTCGAGCGCGAGGTCGAGGAACGGGCAGCACTGTGCCTCGGTGGCGACGATCTCCTCGAGCCGGCTGCGGGTCGCGGAGTCCGGGCGAAAGCGGAGCAGGTGAGTTCCTCCGTCGGACTCCCGGCCGATCAGGCCCTGCTCGCCGATCGCGGCGAGCCCAGCGAGCCGCCGTTTGAGGTCTTCTGCGCCGAGCGAGCAGGCGATCGGTAGCGCCTCGGTCATTCCGGCTTCTTTGAGGTCGGGGTTCTCCACGGCACTAGTCTTGAATCTCAACCTGGGTTTAGGTCAAGGGGGTTCGGGATGGCAGACGCAGAGGCGACGCTCGGCATCGGCGAGATCGCCGAGATGTCCGGGGCCAGCGTCTCGGCGATCCGCTTCTATGAGCGCGAAGGGCTCCTGCCCGAGGCGGAGCGGCTCAGCGGCAGGCGACGCTTCACCGAGGAGACCGTGCGGCGCCTCGGGATCATCGACGTGGCGAAACAGGCGGGCTGCCCGAGGTCGACGCACTGATCGCCCACGCCCAGGCGATGCGCGATTGGCTGACGGCCGCCAGCGGGTGCGGCTGCGATTCGCTGGAGAGCTGCGCCCTGTTTGCCTCCTAGGGTCGCGGGATCGGGGGACCGCGCCGAAACCTGGAGCTGAAGGCCCGGGATCGCGCCCGGCGGCTTCGCGAAGCTGCTGGACCAACTGCGCGGATCGCTCGGCATTCGCGACGAGGACCTCGTGCCCGGGAGCTGCTCGGATCTGCTCCGCTCCGCCGCGCCCGCCTGAACCGGGCGTGCCGTACCGGCGCACCGCCGGCTTGCCGGGCGCGCTACTTCGTCGCCGCCGGGGGGTTTCGGGACTGGTTATGGGCAGGGGAATAAAGCAGTGGCCCTTTCTGTTCGCGTCCTTGATCTGGGCGCTCGTCGCCTTTCCGGCTGCGCCAGCGAGCGCTGCCGAGCCGACCCTCTACCAGTTGCCCGACGCGACCCATGCCGGCGGCTTGACGACCGGGCCCGACGGGGCACTCTGGTTTGCCGGCAATCACGGCTCCGAGCACGCCGGGGGCGAAGGAGCCTTTGTCGGTCGCTGGGATCCCGTCGCTGGGCTGACCGAATTCGCGCTGCCGTCGAGCCGCCGGATTGGGACGCCGGCCGTCAGTGCGGGGGGTGAGGTCTGGCTCCCGGGCGGCGCTTCCAACCGGCGGGGCTATCAGGTTGCCCGCGTCGGAAGCCTGTCGAGTTCGGGGCAGCTGCAGGACTACACACTCGGCAACCGCGTCGGCGGCGTCAACTCGGTGGCAACTCTGGACGGTGCGGTGTGGTTCGCCGCATCACGTTGGATCGATGGCAGGGCGCGCACGACGATTGGCTGGATCGCCGCCGGCGACGGCGCCGTCCATCAGGTTCCCCTGCCGCCCCGTTGCGGCGCCGATGCGATCGCGGCCGGGGCTACTGCCGTCTGGTTCACCGAATCCTGCTGGCGCAGCTACAACACTCGCAGCGGTCACAGAGGGAGCATCGGTCGGATTGATCGGGCCGGGAAGATCACCCGCTATCCGGTTTCGCCGCGCTTCGAGGCGATTTCGATCGCTGTCGGCGCGGACGGCTCGGTCTGGTTCGGGGAGTCGCAGGTCAAGGGTTTTCACTCGAGGATTGGTCGGATCGCGCCCTCCGGCCGCGTCGTTGAATTCCGTGTTCCCAATGCCGGCTGGCTGCATTCGCTTGCGGTGGGTCCTGAAGGCCGGCTCTGGTTTCCGAGCCGGTCCCCGAGCGTGGCCGGCGGCTACGTGACCCGCGCTCTCAACTCGATCGGCCCGGCCGGCGACACCGGGGAACCGATCTGCCTCGATCCGGAATGCAAGCTCGAGCCGACCGGGCTCACCGCCGGCCCGGATGGCAGTGTCTGGTTCTCCGCGGCGAGGGGAAGGTCTGGAGGCGGCGGCGGCGAGACCGCGTTCTGGGAAACCCACGTAATCACCAACGAAGCCGGCTACATTGGCCGCCTGCCGGGGTGAGGCGCGACGGATCGTTGGAGGTCGTCCCGGCCCTCTCAAGCCGTCTCGTGGGGGACCATGATCTCGGCGGCCTCGTCGGAGGTGACGTCCGGGTAGAGGGTGCGGATCACGGCGATCGCGACCACACCGCCGATCAGCTGGAAGACGATGAATGACGGCACCGACGCCGGCGCGATGCCGGCGAAGGTGTCGGAGAACATGCGGCCGACGTCGATCGCCGGGTTGGCGAAGCTGGTCGAGCTGGTGAACCAGTAGGCGGCGCCGATGTAGGCGCCGACCGCCGCCGGGGCGAGGTTGCCGCGTTTGGTTCGCGCCAGGCTGAAGATCACGAGCAGCAGCCCGAGGGTCGCGATCACCTCGGCGAAGAGATGCGAGGGCGAGGCCCGGTGGTGGGTGGAGATCGAGATCGCCGCCAGGTCGAACATCAGGTTCGCGACGACGGCCCCGGTGACGGCGCCGGCGATCTGGGCGGGGATGTAGGCGAAGGCGTGGCGCCAGCGCAGGCCGCCGAACGCGGCGTCGACCAGGGAGACGACCGGGTTGAAGTGGGCGCCCGAGACCGGCCCGAAGATGAGGATGAAGGTGAAGAGGCCAGCCGCCGTCGCCGCCGAGTTCTCCAGGAGCTGCAAACCGACGTCGCCCGGCGAGAGCTGGGCGGCGGCGATCCCCGAGCCGACCACGGTCGCGGCCAGAAAGGCCGAGCCCAGGAACTCGGCGAACAACCGGCGGGGGAGGGGGGCGTCGGTCACCGGGCGAACCCTAAGCATTGACAGATACGAGTTCAATAGATATATGTAAATTGATGGCCGTCGATTTGGAGCTGAGCCCCAAGCAGAAGCGCCCGCCCGGCGAGGCCTGCTGCGAGCCCGTGGTCTACCCCGACGTGGCACGCCAGGAGGCCGGGCGGATGGCGGTCGTCGCCAAGGCCCTCGGCGATCCGGTGCGGCTGCAACTGGTGGACGTGCTGCGGAAGCACGCCGGCAAAGTCTGCGTCTGCGAGCTGGTGCCGCTCTTCGACCTCTCCCAGCCGACCGTTTCCCATCACCTCAAAAAGCTGCGCGACGCCGGCATCGTCGGCTCCGAGCGCGAGGGCCTTTGGGCCTACTACTACGTGATCCCCGACGCCCTGGAGGAGTTGTCGGCGTGGCTGAGCTAGCGCAGGCCCTGGTCGGCTGATCGTGACCGACGTCAACCTCTTCGGCCCGCAGGAGCTTTACCGCCACTGGGAGGAAGGCCAGTGGAGCCCGTTCGAGATCGACCTCGGCGCCGATGTCGATCAGTGGCGTGCGATGAGCGGGGAGGACCGCGGCCTGATCTTCTGGGTGCTCTCCTCGCTGATGGTCGCCGAGGAGCGGATCACGACCAAGTTCTCCGGTCTGGTCGGCTCCTACGGCAGCGAGGAGGAAGCGACCTTCCTCGCGACCCAACAGGTCGACGAGGCCCGCCACATGCAGTTCTACGCTCGCTTTCAAGACGAGGTCGTCGCCGACCCGACGACGATCGGCGCCCACGTCGAGCGCGCCCGCGAGCAGATCTCCCCGGCCTTCCGCCAGATCTTCGACGTCGCCCTGGTCGAGGCCCACGAGCGCCTGGTCGCCAATCCCGCCGACGCCGAGGCAAAGGTCCGCTTCGTCACCCTCTACCACCAGATCCTCGAGGGGGCGCTGGGGCTGACCTCGTTCAACTTCGTCGCCGGCTACTTGGAACGCGAGGAATTGCTGCCCGGCTTCGTCGCCGGCTACTCGAAGATCCACCACGACGAGCACCGCCACATCGGCTATGGCACTTGGTATCTGCGCGAAGCCGTTGCCACCGAGCCCGGCCTCGCCGACGCGGTTCGCGCGACCCTTCGCGACCTCCTGCCGGCCGTGGCCGAGTCGCTGACGCCGCCCGACCGCGAGGGAACTGACTGGAACGCCCTCGGCGCCGACGCCGAGGAGATCCGCAACTTTGCCCTCGGCGGGCTGACCCGACGCCTCGACGTGATCGGCGTCCCGTTGTCCACCCTCTGAGCCCGGAGATCACCCCATGGCCAATGCCCTCTTCGTCTGCCTTCACAACGCCGGTCGCTCGCAGATGAGCCAGGCCCTCTTTGAACGCGCAGCGGCAGGGCGCCACGGCGCCCGCTCAGCTGGGACCACTCCTGGTGACCGCGTCCATCCCGAGGTGGTGGAGGTGATGAACGAGCTGGGCATCGACCTCAGCGACAGGGAGCCGAAGGGCCTGACGACCGAGGACGCCGAATGGGCCGACGTGGTGGTGACGATGGGCTGCGGGGACAAATGCCCCTACATTCCCGGTCGCCGCTACGTCGACTGGGACCTACCCGATCCAAAGGGCCAGCCGGTCGAGGTGGTCAGAGCCACCAGAGAAGACATCGCAGAGAGAGTCACCGAGCTGGTGGCCGAACTCGACAGAGCAGCGGTTCAGCCCTAATCGACCCATCGGGATCTCCTGGGCTCCAAACAGGAAACGCCCCGGGGGGAGGTGGGGCGCATCTGGGGCTACTACAGGAGGAGAGAAGCGCGGCCCGCCAGGTGCAGAGCCAAAATGGCTTGCTACTGCGGAACGCGTCCGGTTGCTTCCGGTTGTAGCCGGCTGAATTCGCGCGCTGCTGGCGCACCGGAACTCTCTGAGAATGGGCACGAGACCGGCGCCGTTGCCATCGCTACATCTCATCCGGCATGAAGCCCGCGACGCCCGCCGCCGTCGCTGCGAGCCGCGCCTCGCGCCCGCCGAGCTGTGGCGTCCTCGACGAGGTGACCGAGGCGCGTGCGCCGCGCACCGAGACGCGGCCGATGCCAGGCAGGTCGGCATCGGCGTCGCCGGAGTCGGGGCCGATGCCAAGCAACGTCGTCAGCATCAGCAGCGGCGTCCCCGCCGCCCAGGCCTGTGGGCGCGAGGCAGTGGGAAAGGCCACCGGGACCGAGGTCAGCGACTTCGGGAAGCCGGCGAACACCTCGGGCAGGCGATGCTCGAAATAGGGAGCTGCCGAGAGGATCGAGGCGGCGATCGTGCCAGCCGCCCGGTCATGCCCATAGCGCGCCAGGCCGGCGGCGATCAACGAATTGTCGTGGGGCCAGACGGTCCCCGTGTGATAGCCGAGGGGGTTGTAGCCGGCCTCCCCCGCAGCGAGGGTCCTCACCCCCCAGCCGGAGAAGAGCTCCTCGCCGAGCAGGCGCCCGGCCACCGCGGCAGCCGAGACCTCGTCGAGGAGGCCCGACCAGAGCAGGTGCCCGATGTTCGAGGCGAGGCCGTCGACCTGGCGCTTGTCGCCGTCGAGGGCGAGCGCGTAGCAGCCGCGCTCGGGGATCCAGAAGTCGTCGTGGAAGGAGCTGCGCAGGGCGCCGGCCCGAAGCTCGAGGCGATCGGCGAGCGCTTCGTCGCCCCAGACCTCGCGCGCCAGCCGGGCCGATCGGATCTGGGCGTCGTAGACATAGCCCTGGATCTCAGAGGTCGCGATCGGCCCTTGCGCGAGCGAGCCGTCGGCGAACTGGATTGAGTTCCAGCTGTCCTTCCAGCATTGGTTGACCAGTCCAGTCTGGAGATTGCGGCACTGGTACTCGACGTACCCGTCGCCGTCCCGGTCGCCGCTGTCCTCGATCCAGTTCAACGCCGCCCGCGCGTTTGGCTCGAGCGCCCGGACGAGCTGGTCGTCTCCGGACCAGCGGTGATACTCGTCGAGGAGAACCAGGAACAGCGGCGTCGCGTCGGCGGTTCCGAAATACGGTGAGTGGGGACGCTCGCCGCGGGCGGTGAGCTCGCCGAATCTCAACTCGTGGAGGATCTTGCCGGGCTCTCGCTCGTGGAAGTTGTCGCGGTCCAGTGCCTGGCGGGCCGCGAGCACCCGCAGCGTGGTCGCCGCCAGGCCCGGGCGGTAAGGCAGGGTCTGAAAGCTGGTGATCAGGCTGTCGCGGCCGAAGAGCGCCATGAACCACGGCAGCCCGGCGGCAGGCAGCGTCTCGCCGCCACTCAGGTCCGGGTGCATACGAAGTGCGCCGAGGTCGCTGAGACTGGCCCGGTAGGTCCGAGCCAGACCGGGGTCCTCCGCTTCCAGAACCGGTGCGTCGGCCAGCCAGGCATCGAGCTCAGCCGCCTTCGTCTGGCGCAGCTCCCCCGGCGTGCGCTGACGCCAGGGGCCGGCGCGCGCGACGGTGGTGTCGTGGCTGACCGCGAAGGTCGTCGACCACTCCTCGCCTGCCGCCAGCTCCAGCGAGAAGGCGAACCCCTGGCGGGAGATCGTCGCCGGCTGGCTGCTGGCGACGGTGACCGAACGGCGGTAGTCGCCGCGACGGTAGCTGAGCGAGAACGCGTCGTCGCGGTCGTCGAAGCTGATGTCTCGACCGGTCACGGTGCCGTCCTTGACTTCGAAGAGGTCGGCGAAGTCGGCGTCAATCTCAAGTCTGACCTGCAGCGCGGCGCTCTCGTGGAGGTGGCTGGTCACGGTGACCTCCTCGATCCAACCGCCGTCGATCAGTCGGCGGCGGACGATTGAGCAGGGGACCTGGTCGTCGGGCCCGACGCTGGGGGCGAGGACGAACTGGGCGTCGAAGTGGGCGTTCTGATCGAGGCTCAGTAACTCCAGCGGCGTCTCGCCGACCCGCAGCACCCAGTGCGAGACGAAGCGGGTGTCCTCGCAGAAGAACCCATGCTCTCGACCCTCATCCGCCCGCACGTCGCCGAGCCGGTCGCCGACGACGAAGTTGCTGCCGTCGAGGACGCTGAGGGAGCGCTCAGACATGCTGGGGAAGCGAGGCCGAGGGGTGGCCGGCGGCGGCGCGGTAGGTGCGCTCATAGGCGGCGGCGACGGCATCGACGTCGCAGTGCTTCCCGACCCATTCGCGGCATTCCCGTGGGTCGATCTCGGCCAAGCGGGAGACGGCTGCGGCCATTGCTTCCTCGTCCTTGACGAGGAAGCCGGTCCGGCCCTCGACGACGAGCTCGCGGGCGGCGCCTTCGGGGAAGGCGATCACCGGCGTCCCGGACGCCATCGCCTCCACCATCACCATCCCGAACGGCTCCTCCCAGCGGATCGGCATCAGCAGGCCGCGGGCGCGGGCGAACAGCGAGCGCTTGAACGAGCCCTCGATCTCGCCGACGAAGCGGACGGCCTCGCCGTCCACCTGGGGAGCGATCTCGCGGTCGAAGAACTCCTGCTGGCGCCGCTGGATCACCCCTGCCAGGACCAGCGGCAGGCCCGCAGCTCGGGCGGCCACGATCGCGCGCTGGGGACCCTTCTCGGGCGTCAATCTCCCTACCCAGAGCAGGAAATCGTCCTTGCGCTCCCGCAGCGGCCAGGTCCGCAGATCGATCGGGTTGGGGATCGTCCGGACCACGTCGAGGCCCGCTGGGGCGGAGGTGAGCTGGGCCCGACTGATGCTGACGAGGGCGGCCTTGTGGCCGTGGCGGGCGTAGAAGGCAGCCGTGTTGACGGTGAACGGCCCGTGCACGGTGTGTACGACGGGCGTTTGGATCCGATCGGCCATCGCCAGGGCCGTGAAGCCGCAATGGTCGTGGATCACGTCGAAGTCCTCCAGGCCCCCGCCGCCGTCGATCTCCTCGAACGCCCTCGAGACGTGATCGACCTCGTAGAGGGAGCGCTCGATCTCATCGGCGTGTGACTCCGGCAGGAGGGTGACGACCTTCGCGCTCGACACCGAACCGGGAGCGCAGAAGAGCGTCACCGCGTTCCCACGCCGGATCAGGGCCTCGGTCAGTGCGCTGACGACCGACTCGACGCCGCCATAGCCGGGTGGCGGGACTGAGATCCAGGGCGGTGCAAGCATCGCGATGTTCAGCGGCGCCTCCTGGGGCCTCGAAGGCGACGGGAATGCAATTCGATCAGGCGGCTGAGGCGAGCGGCCCGGTGGGGACTTCAGTGCGGGCGGGGCGGTGACGACATCCACTGGCGCTCCTCATTGAGCCTCTCAGGGGATGGCATTCGCGGGGTAGAGAGGGTCGATAGGACCGAGCGAACGCACTGGCGCACGCCTCGAAGAAGGCGAACGACTGTTCGAGCGTACCAGCCATGGGCGTCGACCCGCTGCGCTTGCGACGAGGGGGCCCCGCTAATCGGCCGGGCGAGGAAGGAACAGATCGGGCCAGTCGGCCACGACGCCCTCGATTGCGGCCCAGGTCTCGTCGGGCGGGGTGTCGGGAACCGTGATGCGGCCGACGTGGCCGGGCTTGATCCGCAGTGCGTGAGGCAACTGCAGCTCGACTGAGAGCTTCACCAGGGCCGCTTCGATCTCGTCGCGATCCTGCTGGACCTCGAGCGCCTGCGGGTAGGTGTAGAGATGCGTGACGGCTTCCACGCGATGCACGGTAGCGGCTGACGAGCTCGACCGAGGGCGCTCAACCCCGGACGCGTGCACCTGTCACGCTGAATGGGATGAGCGCAGCCGTCACCTACGCGCTGGATGGCCGAACGGTCTCCAGCAACGAGTTCTTCGACGTCATCGCGGGTGGCGGGCGACAGCTCGCCATCCAGCAGATGACCGCGAAGATCGAGGGCGTGATCTGCACTCAGCACGGGGGGGCCGCAGTCGTGACCGAGGTCGATCAGGCCCCCGAGGGTTTCGGATTCACCATCTCTGGCTGCTGCGACGAGCTGATCGATCGCGCCCACAGTGCCGCTGCGTACCCAGCCGATCCATAGCCGACTCGGCGATTTGCTCGTGCAAGGCCGAATTTTGGCTCCGGCTAATCGGGTCTGACTGTGGCACCAGTGCGGCACGGCGGGGTTCAAGCATGGACCGGCACTAACAGGAAGCTCGCAAAGCCGAAGGCAAATCAGGAAGTCATGGGAGCTGTCAAACCAGCAGACGGCCAGGGGTAACAGCCGCCGTGGTTGGCGGCTACGCTTCGCTTACGAGTTCCCATGACTGTGACCTGCTGGTGTCTAAGCGCCGCGCCGAGACGGCGCGCCTGAGACGTGAGCTACGGGGATTGGAAGTGGCCTTGGATCTGATCGTCATCAGCGCCAAGCAGGCCGAGCAATGGGGTCATTTCAGGGGCACCGTGATGAATGAGGCACTGAACGAGGGCCGAGTTCTTGTCGAAGCCTGAAGCACGGGACCTCGCTGAAGTCCTTGCTCGCAAGGCAGGCGACGATGCGAAGGCGATGCAGCTCCTCGCTCCGAATCCCGAAATCAGCGACGAGATCATCGGCTTCCATGCTCAGCAGGCAATTGAGAAGTGGCTCAAGGCGGTGATGGCAGTAGGCGGCCTGGATGGAGGCCCGTGTCCCGGTGCGGGCTTGGACCATTTCTGGCGCACCGTGCCCAGGAGCGCTTGATCGTGCGCCGCCAAAAGCCCTGAATTTCGCTCCACAACAGAAAACGCCCCGCCGGGGAGGCGGGGCGCTTCTGGGGTTACTACAGGGAGGAGAGAAGCCGGACCCGCCACGCGCAGAGCCAAATTTGGGTTGATAGAGCGAATCTCGTCCGGCTGAATCCGGTTGTAACCGGCCGAAATCGTGTCTGACTGTGGCGCGACTGTGGCACGGACCGTTGATCGCGCTCGCGATGAGGAGGCAGGCCGCACGAGCTGCGCTGTCTTTGCTTACTGACCCACTGCCTGTGCTGGCTTATCGCCGCAAGGCCTCCCAGAAGCTTGCCGCCGACCTTGTCGAGAAACCAACGCTCGCTGCAAGATCGGCGCGCTGGGTTTGGTGGGGGCAATTCCGGTAGATCGCACGCGCCTTGCCTCGCTGCACACCACTTTGATGAACACACCCACTCTCGGATTAGCCATGTGGAGCTAGCGCAACCTTAAATACTCAAAAGTTTCTTGCGTTTATGGCTGCGGGGTGGTACGGCTATTCAGCATCATCATTCGTTCGAGTCTGGGGGAGAGAATGAAAAGGCGCTTGGTGTACTCAACGCCGATGTTCGTGGTGTTCCTCTTTGCTATCGCTACCCCTTTCGCGATGGCCCATTCCGGGAATCACCTATCCACTGATGGCGGACGCAT
>Ga0307476_10000536_pt1 | contig 28420 bp, 31 predicted proteins | sample atmos_gasesECM2C_2_FD_203314 | JGI IMG/M metagenome (GOLD analysis project Ga0307476, IMG submission 203314) | Hardwood forest soil microbial communities from Morgan-Monroe State Forest, Indiana, United States - atmos_gasesECM2C_05 | ecosystem: Environmental > Terrestrial > Soil > Temperate...
GGGATGTTTTGGACCGTGCGTGGGGCCAACGCCATCATTGCCCTCCGCTGCTGTAAGCTCAGCGGCAGATTCGAGGAGTATTGGGAGGCCCGAACAGCGTAAACCTCACTTTAAAGTCGTGCACCCGTCTGCCCGCCGCACATGCATACTTAACGGCAAGACCTTTCGACGCCTTGTTTTCGTAGTGCAGTGACTACATGGTAGCGTGGGCAGCTATTGCAACTTCGCGTACTCGGCTTTGGCTTCTTTCAGGATGGGGATGTCGGGGTCGGCGTCTTTCCAGAGGGTGAGGAAGTCTTTGTAGGCGGCTTTTGCCTTGGCGGTGTCGCTTGCCAGCGCGTAGGCCCGACCAACTTGGAGATGAGCGAGTGCTCCGGTCGGAAAATTCAGCACGATACCTCGGTGGTTCAGTAGTTTCTCGAATTCGGCGACTGCGGCACTGCCATTCTTCGCGAGCAGGTACGCTTGACCCCTTAAATACGCTGGGTAGAGCATTCCTGTCTGCATCGGGGGCGGGTCGCCTAATTCGTAAGGAGCGGCTGTCTCTAAATCCATTACGGCTGCGGAGGAATTGTTCGCCTGTAGTTGAATAGCCGCGTTGATGGTTGGCAACCAGTAGAGCTTGATCATGGTATTTGTCGGATAATTCTTCCGAAGCTCTTCTGCTAAGGCGTTGGCTTGCGAGGCATCTCCGATTCGAGCCATAGTGAGCGCTGCCAGTGTCTTCACATCACGTCCCGACGACAAGCCCAAAGCTGCCTTAGCTCCTTGCCGGGCAGAGCTTGCTTCTCCTAGCTCTGCGTCCCGCAATGCAGCATTTGCCTTCCAAAGAGCCGCAATCTCCTTGGAGTCGGCGCGAAGAGCCGATTCCGCCGCTTGGCGAGAGAAGTCCCGCGCCTTGTCCAGCCGTCCGTAGTAGGCTTCGGTGTCGGATTCGGACGACAATAAGACGTCTTCTTCGCCGGGTTTGCCAGCGGCCCAAGACAGTTGTTGCCGCATCTGCGCATCGTCTCCGCGTAGAAAAGCTAGGTAGTATATGTACTGTCGCAGCCCGCCGCCGTCTAGTTTGTGCGCCAAAGCCTTATCGAACGTGTCCTTAGCCTCCTCAAGCTGATCAAGACGGAGGTAAGCCATTCCAAGATTCGAGTAGTGAGTCATGGAGTCCGGATCAAGCCGGAACGCCTCGTTCGATTCGGAAAACGCGTTTTCATAGCGACCCAATTCCGCCTCACACGCGCCAAGATTGTTGTGCGGAGCAGACTCGCGGGGATAGTCTGCTTTCCACAATTCCAAAGTCTGTACTTGCTTCTCGATCTCTCCGGTCGCCCGAAAGTACCGCCCAGAGATGATCAACTTTTCGCGTTCGGTAGCGTGTCCGCGCAGCTCATACGCCCGATTTGCGTATTCCATGGCGAGCGATGGTTGTCCGGTATTAGCACTCGTCACTGATAGCATTGAGTATGCCATTGGAAAATTCGGATCAAGCTCAATAGCACGCTTGAAGAAAGCCGCGCTCGGTACACTTCCCCTCTCTCGTAACGTTGTCATACCTAGGCTGAAACTCTTGAGAGCTTCCAGCGAGGATGTCGTCACTTCCACGGGCACATCAAACTTCTGCATCGACGGAAGTGACTCTCCCAGCTTGCGCCGTAGGCTCGCAGAAACGCTACTGAGAACCTTCAGGACTTCTTCCTTGCTGCCAGCCTCTGCTTGCTCCTTAGCTAAGCTGTCGCCTGTGCTGCACGCGACAGCGTTTAGGTCGATCAGGTAACTGTTGCCCAAGCTGGAAATCGTCCCGCCTAACACAGCTTTGCTACCCGTCCGCAAGCAAAGCTCCCTCCCTACATCCATTGAGACTCGTTGGGTCGCCGGATGTCCCATCATCTGCAACGTCTCGCTAACCTTGCGATCAGAGAGAACGTTCAAAAAGGGGGACTGCTCAAGTTCAATGACCAATGCCTGTTTCAGGGCTTCGTCAAACACAGTGTCACCAGTCTTGTTGTCGAAGTCGGCGAGTACTATGGTGTCTTTGTCGGTGAGTTTGGGCGTGCGATGGAGATAGAAATAGCTGCCCAATGCGAGCAGCACAGACGTTACCGCGAGTGAGATGGTCACTTTCCAGAGCATTCCGATACGAGCGGTTTCCCCACCTGCTGCTGGCATCCGCGCGGTCTCCGTGTCCCGCTTCAGCCGTTGCAAGTCAGTGCGGATGTCAGCCGCGTGCTGGTAACGCAGGTTGCGATCTTTCTCCAAGCACTTGTTGATAACGTATTCCAGCTTGGGCGGAAGGTCGGGGTTCAGCCGCACGGTCGGCGCGGGCGTCTCGTCCAGAATGTTCTTGAATATGACGCCCGCACTCTCGCCCCGGAACGGCAATGTGCCCGTTGCCATCTCGTAGAGAACCGCACCGAACGAGAACAGGTCTGTGCGTGCGTCCAGTTCCTTGGCACGGACTTGTTCCGGCGACATGTACGCGACGGTTCCTACAGCCGTGCCGGGACTCGTCAGATGGTCAGGGTCAACCTCCGCAGTGGCAAGTGTTGGCTCGTTGCCAGTCGCGCTTTTGGGTGTACTGACCTTAGCCAACCCGAAATCCAGAACCTTGGCATGACCACGCTTCGTGACGAAGATGTTGGCGGGCTTGATGTCGCGATGGACGATGCCCGCAGAGTGGGCGGCGTCGAGGGCGTCGGCGATCTCGATGCCCAGCGAGAGCACGGTCTCGATCTCCAACGGCTTCCCGCCGATCCGATGTTTGAGCGTCATGCCTTCCAGATGCTCCATCGCTATAAACGGCTGACCATCTTGCTGCCCGACTTCGTAGATAGTGCAGATGTTCGGGTGGTTCAATGCAGACGCAGCACGAGCTTCGCGCCTGAAGCGCTCCAACGCCTGCGGGTCTTTGGCTAGATCATCGGGCAAGAACTTGAGAGCAACAAAACGACCAAGCCTTGTGTCCTCAGCCTTGTAGACAACTCCCATCGCGCCACCGCCCAGCTTCTCGACGATGCGATAGTGCGAGATGGTCTGACCCACGAGTTGGCTGGATGTCCCCATTTGCGGGAATGTTATGCCGCAATCCTCGAAGGGGTCAAACACGAGCATAGGTTCGGCAGGTTGGGAAGTGGCAAAAGGCACCATCGGATTGTTTTCATGAGCGTGCGAACTGATGGTCAAAAAGGCTTTGGCCGCAGGAGCCGCAAGCGGATGATTCTATTGGTGCGATATTTTCGAACTCGCTAGTCCGCCCGGTATATCTTCTGATCCGTTATTCGCGGTGCTATCCGACCGAGACCTAGAGTCCACTCTCAACACCGTTTGCGGCGAGAACCGAAGGAGCGTTTGGAATTCGTCGCGCCCAGAGCCAGTTTAACGCGCCAACAGTGAAAGCTGCGGCTATGACTATCAGATCGCGAATCTGAATTCTCGCGACCAGCAATCCCGTGAACACCAATGCGAGCACGGAGAAAGCAATTCCGAACGGAAGGCGAAAGGCGTCAGCGGACGGATGTTTTCTTCTCAGCACGGGAAGCGCGGCAGCAGTAGCCGCGTACACGAATAGGCGTGACCCAGCCGAAAGGATGGCATTTCCTCTAAAAGTGCCTCCTATCGAGAAGGCTGTAAGTAGTAACGCGAATGCCGCGATGGACAGATGGGGTGAGCGAAATCGAGGATGGATAGCGGCAAAGAATTTAGGAAAGTCCTCTTGCTCTCCCATTGCAAACGTAAGGCGCGGCGTTTCCAACATGTTCGCACTGAGTGATCCGTAGAGGGAGACCAAGATGCTTGCCGTCAAGAGCGACCCGCCGAGGGAACCAACTAGACGCTTTGCCACATCAGCGGCGGGCGTACTTGTTGCGGCTGCGTGCGGGAGTATATGAATGACGACATACTGCAAGGCAACGTACAAGAACGTCGCCGTTACTACGGCAACACAGAGTGCGATTGGAGCATCCTTGCGTGGATCACGTGCCTCCCCAGATGGGAAGAGTGCTGATTCGAAACCGCCATAGGCATAGACAATGAGAATGAGTGCTTCGAACCAGTCCGCAGCATGTGAAGAAACGGTATCTGGAGTCACGCGGATAGCGGGGTAGATTAAGAGAGCAGCTATCCCGGCAACAATAAACAGCACTAGGACAATCAGCTTCGTGGCTGCAAAACAGTTGTTGAGCAACGTGCCTTTTGCCACTCCTAGATAATTCACAATCGCCAAAAAACTGATAAAGGCGACGAGCAAGACCGCTCGCACCAACCCAAACGCGACTGCGGGTACAAATTGCGCCAAGTACGAAATGAAGAGATTTGCGATAGCAGAGCAGGCAGCAATCCGTGACAGCCACATGAGCCATCCGATCTGAATTCCGACAAAACGCCCGAACGCCGCTCTGGCGTAAAGGTATACTCCCCCACTAGCCCGAAACTGAGAAGAAACCTCCGCTAATGTTGCAGCGATACTCCCCACACCTACTGCTGCCACGCAATACGCCAGTGTGCTCCACTTCCCAAGACGCGCTACGAGTAAGGACGGCAAACCAAAGGCACTGCCGCCGATCATCGTGTTTAGCATGAGCGCGGCGAGACTCCAGCGCCCGATTGCTCGCCGTAAATGATCTGGTTGCATGCTTGAGGCGTGCATTCGTATCGCGTGGAGTATACTCCTCACGTCTTTTCATCAAACCCGTGCTTGGCGATCTTCAAGAAGCCTTTGTGAGATCGTGCTCACTGTATCGTGCCTTCTTCATCGAGACTGCTCCGGTTCTTCCCAATCACACGTACTTCTTTCCCACGGAGACCAGCGTACTTGATCGCCATACCGAGGAGCCTGTACTCATCCTCTTGATAGTCGGCGGCGAAAGCATCTTGGTGAAGTAACACCAATTCCGCCTCATCCGCGCACGCTTTCGCGAACTCTGGGAGCGTCTTCCTGACGGTGGCGATCAGATTGGACTCTCGTTGCATGCGCTCGTCATCGGTCATGGTGCTACGAGAATAGCCGATTCTGGTTGTGAGCGAATTTCACAGGTCGAAGAGCAGCCAATGCAGCTTCCGTTTGACCGTTGCAGTGCTTATGTTGGATATTGAGACGGAATGGACGTTGAACGCATTATTGACGACATCGAGCAGCTACAGGAAATGTTCGAAGCGCCGGACATTAGACCACTCAGCGCAAGCGACATCTCTGCTGCAAATCGAAGGCACGACGAGACGCTCGCGCACAGCCCGTGGTTCCGGCTGTGGCAGCATTTTGGCGTATGTTGCCGACCTCAGTCTCCCGTCGTTAGCGAGCACCCCGGCAGCCACAAGTGAGAGGCGCATGTCTGTTTCATACGATTTTTCCGGTCAAACAGCCATCGTCACTGGTGGGGCTAGAGGAATCGGCAGGGCTGTCGCGACACAGTTCGTGCGATCAGGCGCTTATGTCTGGATTTGGGATGTCGATCCAATCGAACTCGACGGTGCGCAATCCCTGAAGGTGGATGTTACGAACTCTGACCAGATCGCAAAAGCTGTGGCGCATGTCCTCGGTCAATCGCCACGCATCGACATCCTCGTTAACGATGCCGGGTATCTCGGTAGCCACCAGCCTTTCGAGCAATTCGATGCTTCAGAATGGGAACGCATTGTTCGGATCAACCTGATAGGAGTGTTCGAAGTAGCCCGCCAAGTCCTCCCGCTCATGCGGCGTGCGGGATACGGGCGGATCGTCAACATGGGTTCCCTTGCAGGCAAGGAAGGTCTACCAAATCTCGCAGCATATTCTGCTGCAAGCGCAGGCGTAATCGCTTTCACAAAGGCTCTTTCCCGTGAGGTCTGCGATACCAACATTCGCGTAAATTGCGTTGCACCCGGCCCAATAGACACTGACCTAATTCGAAGGTTAGGTGACAGCGTGGTCAATGAGATGATTGCTGCCAGCCCGCTGAAGCGTCTGGGGAGTGTGGATGAGGTCGCTGGAATGGTGCTGTGGCTCTGCTCCGACGCCAGCGCGTTCAACACCGGGGCGGTGTTCGACATGTCAGGTGGTCGGGCGCGAGGTTAGCGCGAATCGGTGGTTAGCAAAAGACGGGAAACTTTCCCGATACTTCGACTAGGCGAAGTCGAGAGCTAACGGTCGTCAGCTAATGACTTTCCCCGCCGAGAGCATCCCCTTCATCTTTTCTACTCGGCGATTGCGTGTTTCTTCCTTCTTGGCTTCGGAATACCAGACGATGAATTCTTTCTTGTGCGTGAAGGACAAGTTGTTGAGTTTCTGGGTCAACTTCGTGCCCAGCCCCTTCTGTAGGGGGATGGGAACCTCAATCTGGCGCTTTTCGGTGTCCGGCTCAAGTGTGATGGTCACGAAATCGCCCGCTTTTACGCCCACCTTTTGGCGTGCTTCGGCGTTGACAACGATGTACTGAATCCCTCCCCTGTTCCCGACTGTGCTGCGCCAAGTGTAGCCGTTGATCGTCACTCTTACTGGTACTTTGGCTTTGCCCCAGACATCCCGCGTGTCGAACGGCAACGTGAACGCTGCGCTTGCGTCCTTGCGTGACTCGTCGCCGTCTAATTTCACCCTGATTTCTTTTCGCATCTTCGTATTCAACCTCTTCCCCTGAGTCACTGAGCATACCAATTCGAATGCGGCGACCAGCGGCTGCACGCGAGACACTGCGTCTCAGTCCACTGGTGCAGGCAGGCTGGGCAGACGCCTCCGGTATCGAACGTCTTCTACTCGTGTCCGCAGTGACAAGACCATCCTTCTTTGCGGGGCGACAAACCGCAGAAGCGGGTACCGAATACGTGGACTGGAAGGATCATGGCTCTTCTCTTGCTCAGCCTCGCGATCCTGAACAGTAGAGTTGGCGGGATCGTCCGAGATGGCGCTCATGCTCGTTAATTATGGCTCAGTTCGCATGTCGAATCCCCTACATCGGCGGGATTGCGATAAAATCGCACCCCAGCACGCGCATGGAGGTACAAGCTATGAGCGACATAGTCGAACGCCAAAGGGAGATCGTTGCCAGACACATACGCGGGGAGAACGAGCACGATTGGGAATCGGTTTACAACACCTTCGTTCAGGATGATAGGGCGCACTATGATGTTGTTCCGCAAAGCACGGTATTTAAAGGGATCGAGGGCGTGCGCGGCTTTTATCAGAGCATTTCAGCCGCCCTGCCCGACTTGCGGATCGAAGTCCAGTCTGAATACGACGTTCCGGGTTGCTCTATTCGGGAAGTCGTTATATCGGGCACCCACAAGGGCGAGTTTGCTGGCATCAAGCCTCTTGGGAACACGGTACGCATCGAGATGGCGGCGTTCTACACTTTCGACGCCGCGTCCGAGAAGCTAATTGCTGAAAAGATTTACTACGATCAGGCGAGTGCTTTGCAGCAGATGCAAGGTAATCAAATAGCGACGACGGTTGCCTAGAGGCATCAATCGTCCAAATCAATTCGAATACTCAGGAGTTGCGTCCCGAAAAGGCGCACCGCCCGTGCATTCCCCGCACTGCTTGGCAGTTGAGTTGCCAGCCAGCGTTGACGTTCACGCGGATCATTGTCCGGGAGCAGATGGGCAGTGCCCGTATGCCAGTGATACTTTAACCCCTCACGCAGCTTCATTCGTACACGCGCATCACGCTCAATGTTGCGGACGTATCCCGCCTTCATCCCATGCTCTGCCACAAGCCAGAACTGCTTTCCGATACGTCCATCTCCTACCGGAGTGCGCCGTGGCTTCCCCGTCTTCCTTCCTTTTGTTTCGAGCAACGCATATCCGGGCAAGGGCAGCCCAACCACAAGCGCGAGCTTGATCGGCGGGTTAAGCAAGAACTTCTGAAGCGTGTGAACGATCCGATGCTTCATTTTGTGCCTCGCCCGAACTCAACGACCACGACTGCCCTTATCAAGCCGAATGCGGAGACCATAGACTACACGAAAGGCATCGAGTCTCAATCCATTGATGAAGGCACGCGGGGAACACCCCGACGCTGGCGGAGAAGTTCCACATTGAAACGGATTGCTGTTGGCGCTGTAGAATAGCAAGCCTGCCTAATGACACGATTGTCCAAATACCGGATACTACTTGGCGGAATCCTTTCGCCGCTGGCAGCCCTCGTTTTCTATGCGCTCGTCTACTCGATCCTGACGCAAGTCAGCGCCGACCGAGAGAAAGACTGGCTTTTTCGTCTCACCCTGTCCACTCTCGCAATGACCGTGCCGTTTCTGGTCACCCTTGCTCTCGTGATCAAAGACGGTCGTCGGAACTCACTTTCATTATCCGCGAAAATTGGTCTTGCCATCGCGATCCTCTCTCTGGGTCTCACTTGGAAGCCAGTAAGCGACGGCATCACACGCTGGAGGCAGTCTCGAAATATGGCGATGCGGGACGTTGCCGCGCCACCGTTCGAAACTGTTGACCTTAATGGGAGAACACAACGTCTGGAAGATCAAAGGGGAAAGGTCGTGCTCATCAATATTTGGGCGACATGGTGCGAACCGTGTAGGACTGAGATGCCTAAGCTCGATCATCTATATCAAGAGCGAAAAGATCACGGCTTTGTCGTGTTTGGGCTGTCGGACGAGGACGTTGCGGTGCAGCGAAAATTTCTGCAACGGATTGCGGTGGGTTATCCACTGCTCACAATCAACGGACGAGTCCCCAACCTCTATCGAGACATTGCACGTTATCCAGCGATCTTTCTGATTGATCGCGGAGGGAAACTGCAACCTGCGCCGAGTCCCGACCAACCGTTCGAAAGAGTTGAAGCGGCTGTCGATGCCCTCCTCAAGAAGGGTTCATAGAACCCATCCCTTCCATTGCTGATACTTACGCCGCGACAACCAGTCATAAGCAAACATTCATGGCAGATGAAGAGTCAGCGCTGCATCGTAGGGATTCAACAGTTCCGAGATCGCCGCCACGTTTTGCATGCCGGGGGTCGAGCCACACGTCATAGCTCACGCAGTCGAGAATCACTGGCATTCGGTCGTGAACAGCGGAGGTCACTGCGTTCGGCGTGGTCGTCAATATCGAGCATGACTTCAACCATTGCCCACTCGGATCACGCCAGCGCTCCCACAATCGGCAAAAGCAAACAGTTCACCGTCACCGACCTCGAAGCAGAAGGGCTGCTTCGCCGAACCCCGCCTTTGCCATTCGTAGACCCGCACATGTAAGGAGAATTATGGCAGATCGCTCGCTGAATCGAGAGGGAGCGTGGAGACGTCGAAAGAAGAACAGTCGGAGAAGTGGTAATGAAGCACGTGAAGACGCTCGAAGGCATAGTCTCTGGTTGGGCGCGAATCTCGGTTCACCCCCATCGCTTTGGCGGGCAAGAATTCCTGTTTGGGGCAGCAGAGGTCGGACACATTCACACCAATGGCATCGTTGACATACCCTTTACGCGACCAGTCCACGATGTGCTTTTGGCTGAGGGTCTCGCCGAACAACATCGGTGGGTTCCGAATTCAGGTTGGATCACTTTCCGTATTCGCAGCGAACAGGACATCGCCCACGCACAGTGGCTCATGCGTTTGTCATACCTGCGCTACGCGCTCAAGGAAGCCACAGACCCGCGCAGGCTTTTCGAGCAGGAGAGTGAAGAACTGCGGCTAAGCCCTCGCTTCAAATCCCTGCTAGAACCATTCGTACCCAAGAACTCACCAGCGGCGTCGGCTCAGCCGCTTCCGGCATAGGACTGGAACTTGCCCAGAGTCAGAATGATCGCATTCCTCCTCATCCTCGGTGGAGCAGTGTTCGGTGTACTTGGCGCGTTGCATGCCACTTACACTCTGCTCGATCTGCGCAACCCGCGACGACTTGTCCCTGCCGATCCTTCGGTTGCACAGGCGATGGCGAATTCGGCTCTCAGGCTCGGGTGGGCGCACGGACATGTGGCGAGCTTGGATTGGCTTCAACTTTAGCCACAGCCTTGGCGTGCTGATGGTTGCAGGTCTCGCGCTCTGGGCTGGGCTGCGATTCAATACGCTCCCGGTCGGCATCATTATTCCAGCGCTGACCCTGATCGGGTGCGTCTATCTGGTTCTCGCCCTGCTCTACTGGTTTCGCGCTCCTGCCATCGGCGTTGCGATTGGCACAGGCTCTTAAGATGCGGTTCTCGGCCGCCAGATATTCGTTTCTCAGCAGAAGTTCCTGGTCTACGGTTCCGGTGATGTAGGCCAGCATGCGAGCCCAAAGCATCTCCGAGCCTCCCTCAAATGATCGTCGATCCGTCGAAGCGGGATTGTACATGCTCTTGAAATGTCAGAAAGCCGCTGTGCGAAGAAAATTACGCGGACCGGAACCCAGACCTTTTCAGTGCGTTTGAGATTCTTGACCATACGACATCTAATCCTGCCGTGACCATGGGCTTCGCCGTATCGAGCGGTCACTTTGCCAAGTTCGCGCCATATCTTATTGCGCAGATGGCAATCCTTGCAAGGCTTTCCGTCCCAGCCGGTAGGCAATCTCCGCCAAGGTGGCTTTTTCGGCGTCGGATAACAGCAACCTGCCTTGGAGCAGACGCCCGATCAAGGCCTGAAACTTGCCTGCTTCTGCACCGCGCCTGCGATCCGCAGATTTGGCGCGAACCTGATCAGCGAGATCTTGGGAACGCTCGTCTTGGTTTTTGTCGTGGGCGCGATTTTCTCCAAGGCGGCTGCGGCTTCGGGTCCAGCCCCAGGCTTGGGCCCATACCTTGTCGCGGCACTCGTCTGGGGTATCGGACTCTCGCTTGGGGGAACTACTGGCTATGCGATCAATCCCGCCCGGGATCTTGGATCTCGACTGGCGCATGCCGTTTTGCCCATCGCGGGCAAGGGGCCTTCCGACTGGGGCTACGCCATTGTTCCGATCCTGGGCCTGCTCATCGGAGGAGGACTGGGTGGGCTCCTTCTACGAGCTGTAGCCAGATAGCAGGGTCGATACTAAGGAGGAGTATGTACTCGGTCCACCAACTTGTCGGCACTACCGCGAACGGGCCAGTCTAGGAATCCACCTCTAGGTTGGGGGTCGACAGCGACCGCCTGCCACCTCAATCTGTATCATTGCGAGGCTAGGCGACGGACCGAACCGCCCTGCACCCCCTGTGCTGCGGTCGGCAAAGTGAAATGAAATGTCGCTCCTTTCCCAGAGTTGGCAGCTGCCCACAAACGTCCTCCGTGTGACTCAATAATCGAACGGCTGATCGCCAACCCCATGCCGCTGCCTTCTGGTTTAGTGCTAAAGAATGCATCGAAAATGTGCTCTACTTTGTCGGCGGGCAATCCCACACCTGTATCGCTGACTGAGATCAGCACTCGGCCGTCCTGATCAAGTTGCGCGTTGATTGTAAGCACTCCGCTTGTCCCCGCCATTGCCTGAATGCCGTTGAGCATAAGGTTCATGAGGACTTGCTGTAGCTGCACACGATCTGCCATGACTTTCGGGAGCCCATCGGGTAGATCGGTACGCATACTTACAGAATGGCGATTCGCCTCGTTATGCAACAAAAGCAACATCTCTCCGATGACTTCATTTACATCCACTCTGTCGATTTGTGAAGAACCCTTCCGGTACAGGGAGCGGACGCGGTCGATGATGTGGGCTGCACGCCTGGCGTCCTTCGCCATTTCCAAGGCAGCTTCGCGCGCCTCCGGCACGTCGGGCAGATCGCGATCAAGCAATCGCGCGCACGCTTCAGCGTTGGTTACCGCCGCTCCAATTGGCTGCTTGATTTCGTGTGCTAGCGAGGCCGTCAGTTCGCCCATCGTGCTCACACGGTTTACGTGAGCAAGGTCTGCCTGCAGCTGTTCGGCGCGTTTGCGATCTTCAATGTCCGTCGAGATACCGTACCACTTGAGGATGTGGCCTCGCGCATCCCGCAGCGGCACGGCGCGAGTTAAAAAGCACCGATATTGTCCATCCGTAGCTCTCCGATAGCGCACTTCATTCTCGAAGCGTTCGCCCGTCGCCACTGAGGCGCGCCACTTCTCTCCATGGCGCTTTAAGTCCTCGGGGTGAACAGCGGCTTGCCAACCCGAGCGGACTGTATTCTCGGTGGATAACCCCGTATATTCCTGCCAGTGGCGATTGACGAAGTCCACGGAGCCGTCGGGCAGGGTGGTCCAGGCAAATGTCGGCATCGTTTCAATGACATCCCGAAGCTTCCTTTCTTGGCGCCGTACTTGTTGGATACGCAGTCGATACAGCACCCAAACCAACGCCAGGAAAACGGCGGCGCATAGGGTGCGGAACCAGTTGGTCTGGTAATACGCCGGTGCGACTGAAAAATCCAGGAACGTGCCGGCCTCATTCCAGATGCCGTCGTTATTGCAGGCCATCACATGAAACCGATAATGGCCCGGACCGAGATTTGTATAAAATGCCTGCCGCCGATTTCCCACATCCTGCCAGGTCTTATCCGTGCCTTCGAGCAAATAGCGGAAGCGGACCCGCTCCGGTACGGAGAGACTCAGGGCCGTGTAGTCGATCTCCAAGTTCGCTGTGCCAGGGGGCAAACCGAGCCGCCCGGCGGGCCAATAAGTCTTGCCGCCGGCTTCAACCGAACGAATCGAAACCGGGGGCGGCAGCACATTCCAGAGGATTTTCGCAGGATCTATCCTGGCGATGCCATTGGAAGCGGCAAACCAGATTTGGCCGTCGGTTGTCTGAATCACTTTTGACCACTTTCCTGCATCGCGAAATGTTCCGGGAAGCCCGTCAAAGGAGTCAAACAGATCGTACTTCACACGATAATCTGGGCTGTGCAAAGTCTTTTGCACTTCCTCGGAAGAGATGTGAATGACTCCTCGGCTCTCGCACAGCCACAGATCGCCAGCCGATGTCTCCAAAATTCCCCAAACGGTTCGAAATTGGGTAACATCCACCGGAGTTACCCGATGAAGGCGATCTTCCCGGAAAGAGGCCAATCCTAAATCTCCACCCACCCATACGTGTCCGTTGCCACCAGCAATGGCTCGTATCCCCCCGACCGGGGATTCTTGCGGCGAAAAAACTTTCTCTAGCGTGGTCCCATTTAAGATCACGATTGTGCCACCCTCGTACCCGAACCACACACGTCCCATCCAATCAGTGAATGCGGCTGCGGAGTGCGATTTTCCTGCCTCAGGGCCTGCGTTAAACTTTGTCCATTTCTCGTTCTTCAGTCGGAACAAGCCGTCGTGCCCGGCGGTGGCCCATAACTCGTGGGAGGGGTCTTCTGTGACGAATATACGATTGGAGTAGGGTGTCGCCAGCTCCTTTGGTAGGGGCAACCTGGAAAAGCGTCCATCTTCAAAACGATAGATACCATACATCCCGATCCACCGGATAATTCCATCCGAACCACGGTAAGAGCCACCAGGCGGATCCCGAAATCTATCGAGCGCGGTGACTTCGTAAGAACGCCCCCCATGCATGCGGATCATGTGCCCATTGCTGTAGATCCATACGTCACCATCGTCACCGGGCGCCAGAACAGCTTGAGGCACTGAAAAAGGCAAGGGAATGGGAACCAGGTTGGTTTTTCGAAAGCGGTCCAATCCCTTATGTGTGCCCACCCAAATGTCTCCTTCATGATCCTGAAGGATGGCGTTGATAGAGTCATCGCTCAACCCGTCCTTGGTCGTAAAACTCTCGACGGCGGCGCTGAACTCTCCAATTTTTTCGCGCAGTGTTTCGGGAGCAGGAGCGCGGCGCATTCCATCGCCCAGAGTGGTGATCCACAAAGCGCCGTCTCGATCAAAGAGAATCGCAACCGAACCGACCCGGACTTCCGTATCGTCAGAAGGCCGTAGCTCTGTCTTCAGAGGGACTGGGTGAACGGATCTGGTGGTTTCAGCCATCCACAATTTCCCGTTCTTCGCTTCAGCGATCTGCAATACCTGACCAACATGTGCACCAGTTGGTTGAAATTTCCTGCTGCTAGGCGGTAGGAAGACTATTGTGTTTTCACTCGCAACCCAGAGGATTCCCTGTCGGTCAACAAACATTCCGTATGTACGTTTCCCCGGAAAATTCCAGTCATTCCGAACTTCCTCCCACCGATTGCCCTCGAGTCTCGCCAATCCGCCCGTGGTCGAGGCCCATATCGTGCCTGCTCGGTCTTGTACCAAGGTCAGTACCCGGCCGTCTGGCACGCCATCGGCCGCGGTGTAATTTATGGCGTTTGCCTTTCGTATAACGCTCACTACCCCAAAGGCAAAACCAACCCAGAGACTCCCATCCGGAACCGCCAACAGGCTGCGGATGTCAAGAACTGGGAAAGCCGACCATGATGGGTTTTCAAAGCGTTCGAAAGTTACCCCGTCAAATCGATATAGGCCATCAGGCGTCCCGAGCCACAGGAAGCCGTCGTCGGTTTGTGCCAATGCTTGGACTATGCTCGGGGCACCGTCTTTAGAGGTCCAACTTGTATGTGCGAACTGGTTTATATGCCGTTCGGTGTCGAGTCCGAATGACGAGGCACACAGAAACAGGATCAGGAAACGGAGCAGTCGGCTTGTCTGGTTCCGTTTCCTAAATGTTCGTGCTTGCCTCCGGCTCGTCGCGCGATGGTCTTTCCCAATCAGAGTCGCTAACGAGAAATCAACACACGAACAAGCTGCACGTTTGCGAATCGATCTTTCTGCCGCACTCTGAAGTTGCACTCGCACGTTCGGCCACCTGGAGGTTGATCAAAGCGCACAGCAATACGGATCGACTCCCCAACTCGAAGTCGATAAAACGAAGACCAGAAAAGCGACGAACCGAATAATCCCGAGGCAGTTGCCTGCCCTCCGGAGATGGCAGGCGATGTTCGCGCCTTCGACCAGTTGGAGATTCATCCAGACGTACAGAAATGGATCGATCAAGGGGATTTCGGCCTTGCAATCGCCCACTGACTGACTGCTTCACGAGGTGAACAACGCGCAAACTGCACGCACACGGCCAATCTCGCGCGATGAGTGGGTGCCCTGCAAGACTCTGCGCTTCGCACTATTCGCACACCTGCTCAGTATAAGTATACGATGCGGCCTCTTGGCCAGAGGAGAAAGGGGAAGCCGGTGTCGTGCTGACGACTCCGCGTCGAAATAGCGACATACGGTCTGAAACTGCTTCCTGATCAGGAGCTTCTGATCGAACGGCAGCTTTGAGCTAGCAATCCCGGTGCCGCCAAACCCCCATACGCCCTTTTAGGCTACTCGACGGCAACGCTGGCAAGTAGCCTAGGCTCCGGCGGCCCGAACGGCGGCCTCAACCCTCTGAATCAAATTGGCGGCCCGCGCTCGATTCAGCTGCAATACTCTGTATTTTTGACGCTCCGATAAAATCAGTGTGTACATGGTAGCCTCCGATTGAATCTACGGAGGCTTTCCGCAGAACGGCTAGATAACTGATGAACCTGCTCTTGGATGAATTGAAATCGAGCGAATGAGGAGGAGTTGGTTTACGCTAGTAGCTTAAACCAACGATGCCAAAACGGCGGAGCCTTACGTCGAGGTTCTCGCCATAATCAGCGCGGTACTGGTTCTTCAGCTCAGACGAAGCGTGTGCAACGAAATCATCCAATTCGAAAAAGCTGGCCACCGCGTCCGATACATCCCCGTCGCTTGTATCTACGGCTGGGAAATTCCCTTCCTCACCCGCCTCGCGTAGTCTTCCGCGCTGAATTTCAAGTCTCGGCTCATCCCCCCATTCGTTCCAGTTAGGAGAGAAACCCTCGTCACGGACGTGGTGGAACAGCGCTTCCTTTACCAGACGCGGAAGACCCTTAATACGATCGCGTGCTTCACCCAGCACGGCCCTAAAACTGTCTAGCTCTGATTTGTACTTTTGGCTGACTTTCAGGACTTCCGTGTGGTCTTTCAGCTTCGATACTTCTTCCAATTCCTTACCCAATTGCTCTACCTGAGCCTTCTGCTTTTTCATTTCTGTTTCGTAACAAGGCAGACTCCGGCATTGTGCATGATGTGCGGGCCGACTAGACTCGCCTCCACACTGGGGCACAGACTAGAGGATTTTTGCTGGACATCTTGAGCGTCCAGGCAGTGCGGGGGACTGCACCTGCACTTGACGCATCACCTGATCCTGCAGATCAAGTAGAATTGCTTCCAGGATGTGCGTCGAGGGCAGAATCGCCCCCGGGGCTAAGCTGCATTCTGGCGGAATGCGAGCGGCACTGCGGAAGCCGTGCACTTTCCCCACGAATCCTTGTTGAAGTCGAGTCGCCCAGTGTACGAGACGCTTTGCAGCCGAGGCCTCTTCGTGACAGCGGTCTTCGCCGTTACGGTCTTTTTACCCTCCAGCCAATCGAAAACAGCCCAGGTGATGAGCAGCGTGCCTGGAAACGAGGCATGCGCTCCTTGCCACTCCGAGATTTACAACTCCTACATCAAGACCGTGATGGCCCTCGGGAGTGGAGCGGCGGGGGACGAAGTCGTGACGGGCGAGTTCCGACATAAGCCGTCGGGAGTGACCTATCGCGTGTACCAGCAGGATGGGCGTACGTGGATGAGCTATGAGCGAGAGAAAGAAGCCGGGTTTCGCGGGCAACGAGAACTTTTGTACTTTATGGGATCGGGGGTAAAGGGGCGAAGCTACTTATTTTCAGAGGGTGGATTTCTGTTCGAAACTCCCATTGACTGGTACGGGCAAGAACACCGCTGGAATATGACGCCGGCGTACACGGAGGCCAGGGAGACCCCGATGAACTTACCGGCGTACGTGGATTGCATGAGTTGCCACACCAGCGGGACGCAGGCGCCCGTGCCGGGAACAGACAGCAAATTTACGGGGGAGCCGTTTCTTCACGCTGGAATCACCTGCGAACGATGCCACGGTGTGGGCGAGGGGCACGTGGAGGGCAAGGGGCCGATTGTGAATCCGGCAAAATTGTCCCCGGAACGTCGAGACGCGATTTGCATGGTCTGTCACTTCGAAGGAACGGTTGAGATCGAGCAACCGGGAAAACATCTGTACGAGTTTCAGCCGGGCGAGAGACTCGCGGATTATACGCATTACTTCGTGCTCACGAGAAAACGGCAGCCAGGAGATGCGCCAGAGACCGAGCAGGCGCTGAGCCAGTTTGAGGCTTTATCGATGAGCGCTTGCAAGCGGAAGTCGGGTGACAAGATGTCGTGCGTGAGCTGTCACGATCCGCATCAGAATCCGGCTGATGCCGAAAAGGCGGCGTACTACCGGGGCAAATGCCTGAACTGCCATGGCGAGGTATTCGCGGCGAAGCATCATGCCGACAAACCGGATTGCCGGCAGTGTCACATGCCGGCGCTGCCCAGCCAATCGGTGGCGCATACGGAATCCACTGACCATCGGATCCTGCGTCATCCGCATGGTTTTCAATTACCGAAAATTGCATTGGCGCCGCGCCTGACGGTCTACCCGGAGAGCGCGGCCTCGGAGGTAACGGCGCGAGACTTCGGGCTGGCCTGGGAAACCCTGGCGCAGCGCGACCTTGAGGGAGCATCGCACGAAGCCGAGCAGTATCTCCGCGAGGCGGTCAAAAAGTGGCCTGGGGATTCCAGCCTGTTGTCGGCGATGGGATTCATTGAGCAGAAGCATGGGCGCGACAACGAGGCTCGGGAACTTTATGAACGGGCGTTGAAGATCGATCCGCTCGCCAATGATGCGGCGACGAATCTGGGAACCTTGGAAGCGCGGGCGGGGAATCTGCGGCGGGCGGTGGGATTGTGGCAGGAGGCTTTTGCTCGAGTGCCGCATCGGAGCGAAATCGGCATGGATTTAGCCATGGCATTCTGCGCGGCGGGGCAGAAGGAGGAGGCGCGGAAGTATGTGCGGCGCGTGCTGCAGTTCAATCCGGATTTCACGAATGCGAAGCGGCTGTTGGGACGCTTGAGTCGAGATCCGGCCAACTGCAAGCCTTAGAGGATCGGTGCGTACCTCGACCGAGCTTCGATTTTACAATGCGGGCTCTCGAGATGAAAAAAGGGCGGTCCAGTCGATAACCGGGGCGCACCTTTGACGGCGCATTGTAGCTAGAACCGCAGCCGCCGGTGATGCAAGTCCGCGAGCCAAACAATTTCAGAAGCTGACCCTTAACGAAAATTGACCGAAACGTCGCTCGTCGTGGTTTCCACCAAGAGCAATGCTACTCAACCCACCCTTCAGCGCAATCACCTCCAATGGTGATGGCCATATGCGGGATGCTGGGTTTACTCGGAATTCCTGCCGGGCAGACTTTGCAGATGCGTCGGCGCGCACCATAGGCCGCCCCACATGCATAAGAGATAATTTTCGTTCTTGCCGTCTTCCCCGTCATCTAAGAGCTGTCGCGCGGAACGGTAAAAGCGTAGAGAGCACAATATGCACCATAGGGAATTCGAAACGTCATCGTAACGATCATGGCACGAGGCCCGGCAATGATCATTCGTCCAACCAACGCAGCTCTTCCTGGAGCCACCGACTTTGAGTTCTGTGTAGTTCCCGAGCAGGGAATCGCAAAGATCTGCGTCTACATCGCTATTCTGGTTGCTGAAGAGAGAGGTTGTGGCGTACCCGCCACCGCATAGGTCTCGCGGAAGGGCGCGTAAGCGTCACTTCCCACCCACTGAAAAATGATCGAGACACTTCGTGAGCCTCCGAGCCAGTTCGGATGCGAGTAGAACTGCACGCCTGCGTCAGAGGTTTAACAGCCTGCTCGCCAAGCTTCCCGGTAAGTCGAGGTGGCTTCCATCGAGAGATCGCCCTAGACCACGGACGTGGTGGCGAGGTTCTCGTGTCGCAAAACCGTCAAGACCCCTCCAGCTCGAAACCTATCAATCCTCTGCCGAATCCTGGTGGGGCCCGCATTATTCTGGAAACCGATGTCACCGTTGAGTTTTCCTTTTTTTCCACAATGGGAAACAATGACCGTCGCGTTAGAATTGCGCATCGCGGAAACGGATCTGTGGAATCAAGAGGCCATCGAATCCCGGCGCCGCATTCGGCGGCGCTGGCCAAGATCGATGGTTCAGTGTCGATCGATGGGGGTGGAAGGATGGAACGTGTACAAGTGGCCGAACTCCTGGTTGTGGTAAGAACATCTGACATGGTGAGGACGAGTGCGACCCGGCCAATTGTCGTGGCTCCAGCAACCCAACCCGGAATCGCAGCCGCCGTTGCCACGAGAAGCTAGGGCGCCCCAACCGTGTGGCCGCACTTCGTCGCCTTTATGCCCTGGCCTCTGCTGCTGGCCACGAGCGATGGCGCATGCAGCATTCGTCGACAGCAAACCGGTGACGATATGACCAAGTCTGAGGTCCATATCCCCGAGACGATCGATGAGGATTCGCTGCGATAGAGAAAAACCTCTGGTGAGGACGGGATCACGAGGACAATCTCTGGCTAGCTCGAGTAAAAAAATTGAGAAGTGAGATGAATGGCGTGGCGAGCAAAACAAAGCCGGACCAAAAGATGCAGGAGTGGATCGATGCGCGAAGGCGCCATCACCTCTCCCACGCCGGTGCAGATGGCGCGCGAGTTGGGTATGAGTCCGATGAAGCTCGGCAAGCTGGACAATCACGAGCATGAACCCTGGAAAATGCCGCTCCGAGAGTACAATCGAGCACTTGTACCTGATGCGGTTCGGGAAGCCTGCTCCCGATAACATTACGTCCATCGACGAGCGATGGCGCGTCAATCATGAGAAGAACGAAGCGCGACGCGCGGCCCGGCGAAGACCCCGTATGGAGCCTCTATGAGACGATACGACGCTGACGGTGGAATCCCCAAGGGGTTAGCTAACGAACCATGACAAGACGACGTGCCGACTACACCAGCAGCAAGCCAGCTCAATACTTCGTGAGAGAGCTTTCGGGCGAAAGGCCACCCACGTTTTCCCTCCTGGAGAGACTCTATGGATTAGCCTCCGACTTGTATGCGTTGCGTCCTTGGCATCTGTTAGATGAAAGCAACCTGGTTGTGGTTCGCGATACTGCAATCGGTGAGACCTGTTACTGCTCGGTCATGGGTGCCCTCGGCGAGGTGTTGGCCATGCACGCCTACATCGGCACCGAGAGCTACCGACTGTTCCGCAAGATGGCAGCCGGAGAGATCACTGATGCCGGCGAGTTTTTCGCGTCACAACACAGCGTGTACGTGGAATTCGTGCCAAGGGCAGACTTAGATGGGCCGGACCGAACGTTGCTCGCGGCGCTGGGCCATCGGGTTGGCAGGGCCAAAGCCTCACCCATCTTCCGTGCCATCCGTCCCGGATTTCACCCCTGGTTCGTCACAGAGGAAGAAGCGCAGACCCTCGAGGAGTGTATGCGTGCCGTAATCGTGGTCTGTTCTGCTACTTCCACACAAGCCGACGTGAAGTATTGGGACCAGACTGATACGTACCCTGCGGTCTCGCGATTGGACGCTGCAACGAGTGAACCTCGATACCGGATTGAATTGATAAAAACGATGCTGCCAAGCGAACCACCCCTGCCTAGGGTACAACTGGGGGAAGAGCAAATACGCCAACTACGGAGCCACGACCACGCGGCGAGCGGAGTGATGGAACTCGACTGCTTCCTTAGCTGCGCCGTGATTGGAAAGAAGAGCGAACGCAAAGCGTGTCCGTGCATTGCGTTGGCAGTCGATGCAGACAGCGGAATCGTCTTTCCACCGGAGCTGGCTAGTCCCAGCGTTTCGGCTGGAGACGTGCTGGCAATGGCGTTGCTGAAGGCGATTCAAACTGGCCGCGCGTTGCCACGGGAGATTCGGGTACGAAGCGGCAGGTTCAAGGACTGCCTCGCTCCCCTCTCCGAGCTGTGCGGCGCACCGATTAGGGTTGTTGGTTCGCTTCCCGCGTTAGAGGAAGCTCGAGAGCAGCTGCTTCGCATGATGGGCGGCGCTGGTTTTCCACACAACTGAACGGAACGGGTCTTGTGGAAGCGCCTCGTCAGCCGACAAAATTAGCGTCAGATCCACGCCATCGCGCGGAATTGTTGACCTGGCCTTCAGTGCACACGGCCGAATCTTGTTTCTCCGGGAAGGCAGGTCGCCTCGTTCTTCGGCAGGGGTATACTGAGGAGCCATTTTTTTCAGTTTACCGGACACCTTTGATTTCCTGTTGTTGCGCAAAACCTTAGAAGATTTCCATTCGATCATTCGATTCGGTTGCGTGACGCAGCAGAGAGATCCCACGTTCCCAAAGGGGCTTCTATCATTCGATGGGTCTCATTAAACCCGCCCCACGCTGGGTGATTGCGTGGAACCGCCCAGCCCATCAACGATTTGCCAAAGTGGCGATGTCACCTAGGCCGAGTAGTTTCCGATCTGCTGTAACCAAGGTAAGTGCTAACACCTTAGCGGTTGCAGCCAAGAACCGATCTGCCGGGTCGGCGTGGTTTAACTGCAATCCTTCCGCAGTCATAACAACCTCATGCGTCAAAGGAGCTTCACGAAACCCGCGCACCATCTGCTCAACCCAATGAATCGGGTCTGCGTGGAGCACAATCTTCCCCTTGCGATGAAGCATCAGAGCTTCCCAAGTGCTGATAGGTGACAACCAAAGTTCATTAGCGTCATTTTCCAATTCTGCCCACACACGTTTGCCTATCAGTTTAGGATCTCTTCGACTCCAAAGCCAAATATGTGTATCCAGGAGGAGTTTCAACCGCGGTAGGCCTCAAACTCGTTTAGGTCAATCACAGGTTCCATGATGTCACCCACAATTTCAAACGTATCTCTCATTGAGCCCAACCATTCCTTGCGCTTCACCTTGGCGGCAGCCGGGACCAGTTCTGCGATTGGCTCACCCCGCCGCGTAATGATCACTGACTTTTTGGTCTTATTTACCTCGTCGATCACAGCCAGGCACTTTGCTTTGAATTCCGAGATCGCAATTTTGCCCATCGCATGCTCTCCTTAGGTCCCTTCATTATACTATAGTCATCTCCGTTGACCACAAATCATAATCCAGTCCAACGCGATTTGAGCCTGACAATCCTCCATAATGTCCGTCGCAGCCGGCAACCGTTTGATTCCCGACTTTCAAGGCGGTACAGTCGCCTACACCGGATCTTCAATTTACCGGTTGGACGGCGTGACCGGCCAGCCATCTTCCTGGACCTACAACCCCGCGTCCGGCAACTACCTTTCCACTCCCGTCCACACTTCTGACACGATCTCCACGATTGATGGTTCCACAGTAGTGGGCATCAATCCAACAACTGGCCAGACGTTCGCGGAAAAGGTGCTTGCGGTCTTGCCGAGCGGTTCGAGAAATACGGTTTGACAGTTTGACACTGCACGCGGAGAAGACGCGGCTGATTGAATTTGGGCGATATGCAGCCAAGAACGCGAGGAAGCAGGGAAAGAAACCTGCAACCTTCAATTTCTTGGGCTTTGTGCGCATATGCGCCCGCAGCCGACAGGGGAAGTTCACAGTGCAGGTGAAGACAATTGCCAAGCGGCTCGGTAGAGGGCTGAAGGCAGTCTTGGAGTGGTGCAAACGGCACCGGCACGATCCTGTGAGCGAGCAGCAGAAAACCCTGAACGCCAAGCTCCGCGGCCATTGCCAGTACTACAGACGACGTACGAACTACCGCGCTATTCGGCAGTTCTGTCACAGAGTCCGTCGCATCTGGCGGGAATGGCTGAGCCGCCGGACACGTGGAAAGCCGCTGACGTGGGAGAGGTTTAAAGAAATCCTAGATCAGCACCCGCTCCTGCCACCTCGGATCACACATGCCTGGGCGGGCGCAGGGAGTCACGCCTGAAGAACCCACTGCGGGACATCTGCACGGTGGGGTCCCGTGAGCGGAGAGAGCTGACTGGGCCATGGCTGACCTAACCGCGCACGAAGCTGGAAACGGCGGACAAGGCCAAGGAAGACCTACAGCCAAGGCAGTTCTCTTCTACTCGGAAAGTTGTGATGACGCCTGATTTCGACAGTCAACCAACGAACCACAGGAGTATTCTCTTTGGAATGAAGGCCGTCCGAATCGTGGCGATAGCATTTGGCGCTCTTGTCGTGCTCTACTTTCTCCTGATCAATTTCATCCCTGATTGGAGGATTGTCGGGATTCATTTTCGCTGGCCATGGAGCAACTGAGTGGTTCTAAGTGAAATCGCCATCTGTTAATAACACTTGTAGCGCTTATGAATCGCACAAAGAAGGAATACAATTCGACCCCCATGAAGAAGTGTGTGTGTGGTCAAGCGGTTGCGTCAAATGCGAGAGTCTGCCCTCAATGTGGCAAACGATTGACCCGTCCATTCGTGAAGGCTTCTGCATGGCTGATCGCACTTTCCCTTGGCCTGTCCATTATAGGGAGGACAGTTTCTAGTTATCAAAACAGGTTACTTTCGTGATTCAGAACTGTGGCCAACCCGATCGAGACTGGGTGGAGGAAGGTGATCTCGGGGGAGGAACGTTAGTGGGCCGCCATCTGGTCTACGGCGATTACGACACTGCGTTGGATTTTTTTGGTTCTGGGATGCCACCCACCCGCTGGAGGTTGGTCAATGTCTCCTTTTCAAATAGCGGCGAGAACATGACGGATGAAGAGGCAAATCGCAGGATGCCGTGTGCCAAAGGACAACTGCACAGCTGGCTCAAGTTGAAGTGAATGATCTGCGTATTTTGTCCGGACAGCAAGTTTGTTAAGTTTCTGCTCAGTTTTCGGGCCAGCCACTAGCCACTGCGAGTCGGCCTTTGTCAGACCTTAATAGGCGTTTGGCGAAAACATCCGAATTACAGTGCGCATTTTGGATCCTGAAGCATCGGGCGAAAGGATCCACTGAAGACCATGCTTGATTTTCAAAAGGGATTTCAAGCTGGCCATCCCCATCTCACTCAAGGATTTGAGAAACAGGCGGCTTCAGTAACTCCGATACCTCCAGGACGTGCAGGCTCGATATGCGCGCAACGGTGAAGTAGAGCTTTTCGCTATTGGCAACGTAGTGGCAGTACTGAGGCCCCTTGCGAGCCAACTCTCGCACCAAGCACAAATGCCCCGGTCCGCGAAAAGGCAGGTAGCGATATTGCCCGGCAGACGAAGGCGGTTGATCCTCGAAATACCCCACGACCTGACTTCCAAAGAAAAACTCGATGTGTTCGGGACCTGATTGCATTTTCCTTAATCCTTAATTCTATGTCAGTTGACGAAATCAGATGGCGATTTCACGTTTTGACTGCCGGCGGGTGCCGAGGGCGCCCGAAACGATTCCGCATCCAACGCCTAGTTAAAATGCACGACACCTTCTTTGCTCCCTCACTTTGGCACAACGAGCAGGTCGCGGCCTTTTGATATTCACGAATCGAACAGTTGAAAGTAACCACACGAGGGTGGGGCAGTAATGACCCGTCTTGGTAGTAGAAACAAACGGCGGATCCAGTTAGATTGTGTGCATAGAAAGGGGAACTGAGTGAAAGGTGTTCTGGTTCTCGCTGCCGTTATTGCTCTACCAGCGCTAAGCGCCTCGCAAACCATGAAACCGGCGAGCACTCACCATCGCCGAGCAGATGATCCGCGTTGTTCCCAGCTGCGGTTCCAATCGACTAGCGCGCTGCCTTCATACAATGGGCCTGGTTTCAGTACGGTCTCGAATTTAAGCCCCGATGAACCGTTCATCGTGCCTGCGGGATGTTCTCAGTTTTCCTGTGCACGACACGGAGAGACGTACCGAGTACTGAGCTGTCCCAATCTAATCGTAAAGACCTTTTCGCGCACAATGGATAGCAACGGATCTCCGGCCTCCACGCCCACGGTAAACTCCGTTCCCGGTTCGAAATGACTCATGTAGTTCTCACCCGAATTGGGAAATAAAAGGCCTCTCGTTGAGGCCCGTGTCGAGTTCGCCGCTACAATAAAAAAAGGATCCGGTTGGTCGTCGTTACCAGTCGTCTCGTTTTGACCGCTGTTCAGTGAGCCCATGGCAATGTTTGGTGCCCTCCGGATTTGGTCGCAAATTCGGGCTGTACGGTCAGCGTGGAGTTCCAACCGACAGCTATAGGGACGCGTACTGCCTCATTGGCTTTTTCGGACAACGGAGGAGCCAGTCCGCAACTCGTAAAGCTGACGGGAACCGGTCAGTAAGCGGCTTCAGCGTTCTGCAGCCGCACACGGCGCCAGCCATCACGGAATGATTCGCGGGCAGTAGGACGGAAATGGCGTACGGTCCGTCGCTGAGTCGCATTTCCCGAACGACGGGCAAACCGGAAGGCACCTGTTGTTAACAGATGGGCGTTCCACTCAGTCAAAAGTTCTTAATTTACGACACCGTGCTTCGTCTCACCCCTTTCGCGACGCAGATCGCGTCCGCAAGTCTTCAAAGTCCCGCAAACTCCTCCGCAAGCAATGGTGTGTCGACGCGTCGCTGCGAGGTTACTGCACCGTGAAACTTTTTGCGGTTGTGGTCATACCGCCGGCATTAGTGACGGCGATTGGCCCCGACGTGGCACCAGCGGGCACCGTTGCTTCAATGAAGTGAACGTTCAGGACCCGAAATGCCGCGCTCACACCATTGAACGTGACCGCCGTTGCGCCGATGAAGTGGGCACCGCGAATCATGACTTTCGTTCCGGTTGCGCCGCTCGCTGGCATGAAAGCGGGCACAAGCGGCTTCGGAACGGGAAGTCCCAAGTCAAGAACCCACACTGTTCCGCTCGCGACTTTGCCGCTCCCGACCACTCCGCCCGCGATGGCAGTGCCGTAAATCCTGCCGTCCGCTCCTTGCATCACCGGGGCTGAAGGAGTCGCCCCATTTGTCCCATCAAACTGAAACTGGCGAACTATGGTCCCATTCGCCGGCGACATGGCAATGACGATGCCGTTGTTCGCGCTCCGTTCGTTGAACGCGGTCCACAGATTGCCGTCAGAAGCCTGAATCAGCGAACTAATCGAAAAGTCAACTTCGAGCGTGCCAATTTGCGGAAATTCATGAAAGCCTGCTCCCGAGGTGTGAACCTCGTAGAACTGCGCCTGATTCAACGAGTAAGTGATGAGCGGCCCGTATAGCACACCGCTGGAAGCCTGGACCAGGCCGCCGTCGGTGTTCGTGGGGAGAAAACCGTCAACCTTCGGCAAGGTGATCAGCGGTGTGAGCTGGCCCCCCGATGTGAAACGGAACACGTTGGGCCCGTTGGTACCGTAAAAATTCCCGTCAGAACCTTGGATCAACGAGGTCGGGTGTGCACCCTGGGAACCGCCGTTGAATTCGAACATGGTTTTAAATGTGCCTGGCGGCGAGAAGCGAAAAATCGTGCCACAACCACCGTAGACGACGCAATTCCCCGAGGCGGATCCGCCGAAGACAGTCACTCCGTAGAGATTGCCGTCGTGTCCGAGGATGAGGCTGGTGGGAAGGTTGCCATCGGCGCAACTCGCCGCGGAGCAGAAATTGTGCACCACCTCGAATCCCGCCCCTGTTTTGCTGATACGAAACAGCACCCCGTTGTTGTCGGCGCCGCCCTCGAATGTTGTGCCGTACAAGAAGCCGTCATTGGCTTCGAGTAGCCCTGAGGCCGGATTGTTGCCGTTCAGATAAATGCCGTGGCCGTTCGCAGTGAACGTAAAGAGCAATTTGAATTGACCGCTGGGTGTGACTTTGAAAATCGTGCCACCTTGCGGATTGGAAGTGCCGAAGGTCGTCAGCTGCGCGGCGCCGTAGAAATTCCCGTCCGAGGCCTGGATCAACACATCGGGCCGATATCCATCGGCGCAGACACCGGCAAGGGTATTGGGACAGGGAAAGGCGAAAATCTGTTGGATGGCTCCGGTCTCTGCGCGCGCAGCAGTCGCGAACAACAGTGCACAGGGGAGAGTGAGCGCAAGGCTCAGAGTGGGTTTCACAAAGCCTCCTGGCGGACCTGAGAGCTGGATGTCTGGGTTCCCTGTCGGAAAAAGGTACTGCGAGCGAAAGGCTCAGTTGTCAGCCAGGTGTAACTGAGCTGTAAAACCTTTGTAAAAGCTAGCCGCAACGAAGAGCGCTTCGTATGTCATATACGCGGTCACGGCAAAGGTGCAATGACCTGTATTGTACGGCCAATGGCTCAACTGTTGTAATCAGGGTTAGTGTAACGGCGATTTATCAGCAGTTGGGGATACGGGTGATCGCTAATCGTTGATGCCGGTTGAATCTCCGACGGTCGAAGAGCCAACCGACGAAGGCGTGCAAGACGAGAATCAGCAAGGGCAACGTCACCATAAAACTCTTCAACTCGCTTAGGCCAAAATGACTGAAGCAGCGATCAAGTGAGCACGAGGGAAACTATTTCGACCCGTGGTTGATAAGTGATAACGCGATTTTGCAACAGTGACATGAATCAAGGTAGGTGTCCGAACCCCCGCTGATCGAGTAGCGGCAATAGCCACAGAAAGCACGAGTGCAAAAGCCACCAGCGCCGTAGTAAGCCGCCAGAACGGGGAACGTCTAAACAGAACACCAAGTACCACTGCGACTACTGCACCCAAACAACAAAGCACCAAGGCTGCTAACGTGATCGACTTTGCCGACTGTCGCAAAGTCAGGATCCAAACTGCGCCCCCTGAGATGCTTTAAGCGGCCATCTATTCGGAGGAGGGCTACATCATAAACTGTAGTAGTGATGGTGGCATGCGGGGAGGGATCTATGAATAAGAAGCTAGCGCTGGGCGTGGTCATATTCGCAACGACCGTATGGGCACAGGATAATTTATCGCCGCAAATGCAGGCGGGGTGCGGTCCCGACCAGGCTAAATTTGAAGTCCAGCGGCAGGCGCACTCGCATCCCATCGGGACGCCGGAATCCGGCAAGGCATTGGTGTATGTGTTTGGAGATTCGGAACTGGACAACACGGCGATCCATATTGGGGGCCTGATTACGCGCGTGGGTGTGGATGGCGTGTGGGTCGGAGCCTATGAATACAAGTCCTACACGTATTTTTCGGTGAATCCTGGCGAGCACCAGATGTGCACGAGCCAGCAGTCTGCCTTGAAATCGCGACGGGATAATAACGCTTCCGCGATTACATTCACAGCGGAGGAAGGCAAAGTGTATTACTTCCGGACACAACCAACTCCGACGTCGCTGGCACGAAGCTCAACTTCGCGAGTACAGAATGGCGAGGTGGAACTGGCAGCGGTCGATCCGGCGCAGGCTCATCTGATGGTCCCCAAGTGGGCTTACAGTACTTCGCAGCCCAAGAAATAGTGAGGCAGCCTTAAGGTAATGCCGGACCCCGGATGGCTCGCGGGAGATTCCGACCCCGACAATCCGCCAGCGACAAAGGCTCAGATGTGGACTTAATCGAAAGAAATCGAGATTTAAGTGAAATCTGTTAGCGTCAGCTACCTCGATATGCCCCGTATAATTCTTGCCAGGGCGAGGTAGTGCCTTTGGATGCGCTCATCAGGTTCTCCTTGTGCGCCGGTTAAACCGGCGAGGTGTAATGAATGAAAGAGTCGTACGAATGTGAAGTAGCGACCCACATCGGCCCTGAGTCATGCGGAGCCGCTCGCGAGGGCGGCGTCGAAG
>Ga0307476_10000537_pt1 | contig 28420 bp, 25 predicted proteins | sample atmos_gasesECM2C_2_FD_203314 | JGI IMG/M metagenome (GOLD analysis project Ga0307476, IMG submission 203314) | Hardwood forest soil microbial communities from Morgan-Monroe State Forest, Indiana, United States - atmos_gasesECM2C_05 | ecosystem: Environmental > Terrestrial > Soil > Temperate...
AATAAACGGCGGGCAGGAAAAGCGGAGATGAATCTGATCCAACAGGATCACCGCGTCACGAGCAAACCGTGGCAGTAGCGTTGAAAGTGATTATAGCACAAGATTCAGTGCAGCGGCCTGGGGACAAGAACCAGAAGGAGTAATCGATAGTAACGGTGCAAGTGACTGAAAGCATGGGGGCCCCGGGCGGAGTCGAACCGCCGACCAACGGTTTAGGAAACCGCTGCTCTATCCAACTGAGCTACGGGGCCGGTGCAGCTTGACCCGATTATCTCACGCTGGTTTACCGAAGCAGGCACTGCGTGTGCCCGATTTGGTCTCCGGCATCGCGAACCTCTTCGGCGGCAAGCCCATACGACCGCATTGTACGGACGGAAAAATAGCCAGTGCTGGAATCGGCACTGGCTAAATGCAGTTGCGAACTAACCGATTCAGCGTCCTTTGGGCTCGCCTGGGGGCTTGGGCGGGGGGCTTGCCTTTTGCGGCTTCGGCGCCGGAGCGCTACGGCTTGGCTTGGGCGCACTCTCTTTCGGAGCGCTCTCCTTAGGCGGTGCTGGCTTGCTCTCGGGCTTGGGTGCTGCGCTGTGGCTTGGCTTTGGCGCGCTCTCTTTCGGGGCGCTCTCCTTGGGCGCTGCCGGCTTGCTCTCCGGCTTGGGTGCAGCGCTATGGCTTGGCTTTGGCGCGCTCTCTCTTGGGGCGCTCTCCTTGGACGCTGCAGGTTTACTTTCGGGCTTGGGTGCGGCGCTGTGGCTTGGCTTTGGCGCGCTCTCTTTCGGGGCGCTCTCCTTGGCCGTGGGACGCGGTTTGCTCTCGGCATGTTCGCCGGACGCAGCAGTTTTCGGTTCACGCGGCGGGCTCGAAGCATGCGAACTCGGACTGGAAGTCTTAGCTGGACGACTTTCATTCGGACGAGCCGACTTCTCCTTATTCGCGTTCTCCGAGCGGCTGCTATTGGAAGTGTTGCCTTTGGCAGGCGAGGTGGAGGGCCGGTTGGCAGTCTTCGCTGCCTTTGGGCTAGTGGAATGATTGCCGGCGGGCGCGGATGCGCGGGCCTCCTTCGGCGACATCGCAGGGGCATGATACGGAGCTCCGGCAGCTTTAGCAGCTACTACGCCGCGTCCGCTGAATACGCCCGGTTTTGCCGTGGCGGCCACGGCGGGTGCGCCGTGATTGTTCGACGCGAACAAGGCCTTGTTCTGACCGGCGGCATGTTGCTGCCGAACCTGGGCTGCGACCGGAGGCGTATGCTTTTCGCGAGAATACTCTTCTTCCCGGGCAGTCGGGCGGGCCGCGACGCCACCTTCGCCGCCGTTGAAGGCAACATGGGATTCGTTGTTGACGATGACCGTCTTGTCGACGTACACGTTGGTGATGTGGACGGTGTCCACATGCATCACGGCGGTGTTGTAGAAGAAAGAGCCCCCGCGCCATTCCCCGCCACCGAAACCGACGCCGCCATAGCCGAAGCCGTAGTTAATGCCGCCGTAGAAGCCGATGTGCGTGCCCCAATAGCCGGCATTCCAGGCATAGACACCGTCGTTCCATCCCCAGTAGCCTGGGGTCCAAAGCAGGCCCACGGGAGCGACCACCCAGGTGCCGGGCACCCAGTAGTATCCGTCATCGTCGTCCCAGGCCCAGTAACCGGGTGTCCAGAGATATCCGGCGCCGGGACAGAGCGGCTGCTCGTAAACGGGAAGCGCGGGCGGACCGATGCGCACCGAGATGCCGATTCCGATCTGCGCGGAAGATGTGGAACAGAGAACTGCCGGAAGGACCAGCAGCAGAAGACCGAACGCCACAAAACGAACCGCAGGGTGAGTTTTCATCGTGTTTTCCTTTGGACCGGCGCGCTTTTCCGAAACAGCTTGCAGCGCCACGATTGGGCGAACCAACACATCGAGTGATTGCCCCACACCTTAGTAGCATATTCACCGGTCAAGAGTTGTTTGGAATGTGGACGGTGCAGGGCGCTAAGGCAGGCGGGTTAATCGCGGCCTACACCTGGCTTCATGTTAGGACGAAATTGACCGCCCGCCATTTGGTTTCCGAGCCAATGGATGGGCGTCGAGGTCGAAACCATCAGAGATTCCCTGACCGGTTTGCTCCGGTGCGGCAAATGATTTACTCTCGCCGCAGTCGACCATGAATCCGAATAATGCCAGCTCCAACCCCTCGCCCGACGGCTTTACGCATGCGATGCGCCGGGAAATCTACCAGCAGCCTCAGGCCATCGCGAAAACCATTGAGCAGCATTTGAAGGATGACATTCTTTTCCCCGGCGAGCTGCATCCGATCGAGAGCGCGCTGCTGACTTTCGAGAAGCTGATTATCGCCGCCAGTGGATCGAGCCGCCATGCCGGTCTGGCGGGCGAGATCATGATCGAGGATCTTTCGGGCGTCGCCGTCGACGTGGAATATGCCAGCGAGTATTGTTACCGCTCCACCCATGCGGCGGTGGATCCGATCGTGATGGTGGTGACGCAATCCGGTGAGACTGCCGACACGATCGCTGCGCAACGCGAGGCGCTGACCCGCGGGGTGAAGACCATCGCAGTTTCCAACGTGGCCGAGGCTACGATTCCTCGTGAGGCGAGCGCGGCGCTGATCACGGGAGCGGGTCCGGAACTTGCTGTGCCAGCAACTAAGAGTTTCACAACGCAGGTCACCGTTCTCTACATGATGGCGTTATTCCTGGCGCGAAGGCGAGGCCGGATGACGTCGGAGGTGACGCGGTCGTATTTGCAGCGGCTGCAGCAGCTTCCTGACGCGATTGAAAAGAATCTTCGAGACTGGGACGATCTGGCGGAACAATTCGGGCAAAAACATTTCGGGGCAGAAAAGTTTCTGTACCTGGGACGAGGAGTCCATTACGCGATTGCACGCGAGGGAGCGCTCAAGCTCAAGGAAACGTCCTATGCGCATGCGGAAGGCTACCCTGCGGGAGAACTGAAGCACGGGCCGAACGCGCTGGTGGACGAGCATCTTCCGGTCGTGGTGCTGGCAACCTGCGACAAACATGATCCGGATTCGCTGCTCCGCTACCAGCGGACTCTCGACGTGATGAAAGAGGTTAAGTCAAGGCGCGGGCGGTTGGTGGCGGTCGCGACCGAAGGCGACGCGGAGGTCGCCGGAGTCGCTGAGGATGTGTTTTATGTTCCGCCGGCGCCCGAGTTATTGCTGCCGATCGTTGAAGTAATTCCCCTGCAACTGTTCGCTTATCATGTGGCAACGAAGAAGGGCTACAACGTGGACCATCCCAGGAACCTAGTCAAGGCGGTGGTTACCGAGTAGTCCTTCACCATGGAGACGCAGAGAAGAACAAGCGCAAGAAGACGAGAATCGATCAGACCTTCTCTTTTTCCGTCCCTTGGTGCGTCTGTGGTGAAACGTTCTTGTTGATTCTCTTAATCCTGACGAAACTTCATGCCTAATACCAGCTCGCCTCACATCGACTTGCAGGCCGTTGCGAAAGAGGTAGTGCTGCAACACGGGTTCAATCCCGATTTCTCCCCGGCAGTCCAACAACAACTGGCAGACTTGCGGGCTCATCCTCCGGTAATTGCGGCCGGAGGAAGTGTGCGCGACCTGCGGAGTCGGTTGTGGTCGTCGATTGACAACGACACGTCGCGGGATCTGGACCAGATCGAGGTTGCAGAGCGATTGCCGAACGGCGACGTAAAGGTTCTGGTCAGCGTGGCTGATCTGGATGCGTTTATCCCGAAGCTGAGCGCAATCGATCAGCACGCGGCCAGGGAAACCACGACGGTGTATACCGGAATTCGAAATTTCCCGATGTTGCCGGAGGAGCTTTCCACCGGCAAGACTTCCCTGCTGGAAAATCAGGACCGGTTGAGCGTGGTTGTCGAGTTTGTTGTGGGCGCCGACGGGCGTGTGACATCCAGTGACGTCTATCGCGCCGTGGTTCGTAACCAGGCGCAACTGCAATACAACTCGGTAGGGGCGTGGCTGGAAAACACGGCAGCTGCGCCTCCGAAAGTGGCGGCATCCGCCGACCTGCAGGCACAACTGCGGTTACAGGACGAAGTGGCGCAGAAGTTGCGCACTCGGCGCTATGAAAATGGAGCGCTTGATCTCCAGACCGACGAACTGCATCCCCTGGTGCTGGATACGGAAGTGATTGACGTCGTGAACGAGCAAAGAAATCACGCCACGGAACTGATCGAAGACTTCATGATCGCGGCGAATGGAGTGGCGGCGCGAATGCTGGAAAAAGTGTCGTCGTTGCGCCGGATCGTGAAGCAGCCCGAGCGCTGGGATCGCATCGTGCAGCTGGCGGCAAGCTACTCCGTGAAGCTTCCAGCCGATCCCGATTCCAAAGCGCTCAACGAATTTCTGGTCAAGCGCAACGAGGCGGACCCGGATCATTTTGCCGATTTGTCGCTCGCCGTGATCAAGTTGATTGGGCCGGGAGAATATGTTCTGGAACGGCCGGGCGAGACCGCAGCAGGACATTTCGGCCTGGCAGTGCAGGATTACACGCACTCGACCGCTCCCAATCGACGCTTCCCTGACATTGTGACGCAAAGACTGATCAAGGCGATGCTGGCGGGACAACCTAATCCTTATTCGGATGATGAACTTTCCGCGATCGCCGCCAACTGCACCGAGAAGGGAGACGCGGCGCGAAAAGTCGAGCGGGAAATGGCAAAGCGGCTGGCCGCGGTCGCGCTGCAGCATCGCATCGGCGCAGTCTTCGACGCTATCGTCACCGGCGTAACTCCCAAGGGAACTTTTGTTCGCGTGCTGCAACCGCGCGTTGATGGATTGCTCGCGCAAGGGCAGCAGGGAGTAGACGTTGGAGACAAGTTCCGGGTCAAGCTGATTCGCACCGATGTGCAGCACGGCTTTATCGACTTTGCCCGCGTGTAACGCAGTTCTCAGTTGCCAATTCTCAGCTCTCAGTTACATCTTCAGCGGCTGACATAGACACGGTCGGGCTTGAGGGCCGGGTCGCTTGTCCCCGCACCCGCTCGCTTCGGTCACCAAGCAAGGCAATAGTCGGCAACCATCCCGCAAGTTATTCTGACGAAAGCAGTTAGTGCGGACAGCGGGAGTTTGCATGAGGCAATGGCGCAATGTCGTTTGCGGCGTGATGGCTGTAGTGTTGCCGATTTCGCTTACGGCCCAGGACTCGGCTCGGGCGATACTTCACAGTGACGGAGGAGTCTGGCTGAACGGGAATCCAGCGCCCAGCTCGTCTGCAATTTTTCCGAATGACCTGATACAGACCCAGCAGGGACGTAGCGCGAAAATTGAGGCATATGGGACCGCGGTCACGGTGCAACCAGAAACCGTCGTGCAGTTCAGTGGGGATGAACTTGTCCTCGAACTTATCCTCGATCATGGGGGCCTGCAAGTGGACACCTCGCGCGGCACGAAGGTGCGGGTGAACTGCATCGCCGTCAGTCCTCTGGCGCAGGCGTGGACGCGCTATGACGTCACCGATGTGGACGGAACAGTAACGGTGGCGGCGCAGGAAAACAGTGTCCTTATCCACTACGAAGGTGGGGCCGTTCGGCAGTCGAAGCAGGCAGCATTCGCGGATGTGACCGTACATCAGGGTGAGCAAGCGACGCGCGACGAAAAATGTGGAGCGTCGGCCAGAACTGGTGAGGTGGTCAACGGCAAAGTGGCGATTCTGAACAACGTTTGGACGGTGAGAGCCGGGGTGGTCGCGATCGGGATAATCACTTGTTGGGCTCTTTGCCGCGGGGACGATCCACTCAGCCCTGACAAGCCTTAGCAAAGATTCGGCCCGGTGTTCTTGGTCAGTTGCCCCCGCGCAGTCGATCGGTATCAGCGTTGGTGTAGGTGTGAGTGGCGTGCCGGGTTCGCGCCTTGTCGAAGGCCGCCGCTTCCGCCACAGTAATTCCATAACCACGCTCGCGTAGCTCTTGAGCCGTGGTCATCTGCCAGACTCCACTATCGAGAATGCTTGGAGGAAGTGATTTGGGGGACGGTTGCGCAAGCGGAATGGGAGATGGCTCCGGGGACAGAATGGGAGATGTCTGCTGGGGCAGACCTGGAAATGGCTCAGCGAGGAAACTAAGCGTGAGATCGCTGGGGGAAACTTCCGTGTAATAAATCGGAGATAGATTCACAGCCGGATGGGGCTGCGGCACAAAGGTCTGAGTATCCGCTCCGGCAATAAGGCCTTCGGTAGAGTTGCTGGCGCCCGTTTCCAGAGGCGGGCCAGCCAGAGACATCGAAGGCGTGGAGATGGAGTGTGCGAACAAGGGCGAGGCATGGTTCGTTGGATCCCCGTTGATCAGATACTGAGGGCCCGTGGCGAAGTTTGTGTCCTGAGCTAACGCGATGCCAAAGGAAAGCACGAACAGCGTGGCAAGAAACTTGCAACAAGAAGAGACGCGCATAGACCCTCCGGGGTAGAACAGCTAGGGCAATTATGAAGCAAGTGGGGGGTTCGCGGCCAGAGTCGTTCGACCCTACTTCCCGCTCTGGTCAAGGCTTTCGGACTCTGTCGGCGGGCACTCGCGCCGGCGCTGGCGTCCTGCGCGCAGCAGAAACAGCATGTAGAACACGATCGCTAGATTTCCCAGAAACCATGCGGAGCGAAAGAGGTTGATGCCACGCATAAGGCCGCGGATCTCAAGCGGGAGCAGCAGCGTTCCCGACACAAACGCAACCCACTCCGCCCAGGTACGCTGCTTCCACAGGCCGTAGGCCTCGATAAAGCGCAAGACTGAATAGGCGAACGCGAATTGCGCTGCCATCCACAGGCGGGCATCAGTGAGCTGGTCGGAAAAATCAAGGAAGAGCTGCGCCGAGTGGCGGTCTGTGCTGATGTGGAACCGGGCCAGCAGACTCTCGGCAATCAGCCAGGCATCCTTGTGTACGAGCAGGATGGCGCTCAGCCCGATCAACAGGGCGAAGATGCCTTTGACGAATTCGAAAGAAGCAACCACGCGCAGCAGATTTCTCTGGGCGTGGCGCAAGTCGATTTTCGTTGCCGGCGATAGCATGCGGCGCGCGAGCAACCTCAGAGTACCATGGCCGCTCGCATCGTTCTCTTCTTTCCCGATGCCGCTGATGCGAAACGATTTCTCACGAACGGTTCCCAGCTTGTTGGGTGCGAACTGCGGCGCGAAGCTCATTCACGATCTCGCGGGAAGCCTTGATCGCGGCAGCATGCTGGTTCGGGTTGAAGGAGATTGCACCCACGCGAGCGTGTCCGCCTCCTCCGTAGCGCTCACAGATCTTGGCCAGATTGACGACTGGCTCCTGCGGAGCCCAGGGGTTCGATCCGACCGAAACCTTTACCCGGAAGCTGCTTTTGCTGAGTCCGACGCTGTAGATCGATTCCGGATGAAGGTAGTAGGGAACGAACTTGTTGTAGCCTTCGAGATCTTGATCGGAGACGTCGAAGAAAATGGTTCCGTCGATGCATTCGGTGCGTTGCTTCAGGATTTCGATTGAGATTTCGTGGCGGCGCAGCAGCGGCGGCAGCAGCGGAGCTACGAACGGCTCTTCGAGAATCGCAGCCAGAGACTTGGTGGCGAGCAGCGGAATCAGGTTCGGGACAAACTGATCGGGTGCGGACTCGATGACCATGGTCAGCTTCATGGCTGGCGCCTGCATCTCCACTGCCGTCTTGGCATCGGCGTAGAGAGCGCCATCGATGATGTCAGTCCAATGGACGAGGTCGGCCACGGGAGCGGGGTCGAAGCCAAAGCGCTGCTGCGCAATCATGGCGATAAAGCTGGTGCAGGACTTGAAATCCGGATCGTAGAACTTTCGATCGCTCTCGTCCTGTTCGAAGTGCGCGGCATCTGCCGGCGAAAGGAACGCGCTCTCATGATGGTCGAACCACCATGTGATGTTGGGCGAACTGGAGTACTTGAAATCGACGATGGCATTTTCGTCCCCTTCGAAATGGGATTCGTCGAAGAGCGCTCCGGCGCGATGCAACAGGCCGGAGAAGACAAAGTTGGCGTCTTCGCGAATCCGCTCGCGATAAAAACGGGAGAAGAGTGCGGCGGAGCAGGCTCCGTCGAAACACTTGTCGTGGTAGAAGACTCTGACTTTCAATTCGTTCCCCGGTGGTACAAAAATTCCCGCCGCCCGCAAGAGGTCGTCCTTGAAGTTGGGGGGCAAAGTAAAAGCTAATAGGAATGACAGCTTAGAGGAAGAAAGTCAAGGGCACCGGTCACAATCTTAGCCTGCGGGAGTGTGCCGCTCAGCAAAATCGCCTACCAGCGGGAGCTTGAACATCTCGCCCTGCAGAGCCTTCGCAACCAGCAAGAACCATACTGCGATAAACGCGAGGCCGACCACCATAGAGAGGAGCCAGACCAGCATGTGGCCAATTGCCGGAATGAAAAACAGAACGAAACCCACAACCCTGAGCAACGCTCCCACCACCACGGCGGCCAAACATACGCCCAGGCATTGGAAGGAATGGAAGCGCACGAAACGGCTTTTGTTGTAGGGCTCGACGAGAAGAAAAACGATTGCCGGCAGAAGAAAGTAAGCCAGCGCGCCAGCGAGGGTCTCAGGGAGTATGCCCACCATTCCCTGTGCACGCTCGACAGGACGCATGGCCCGACCACAACCCGGACAGTACGCAGCGGTATCGGGCATCTGGGCGGCGCAGTCGGGGCAAGCGAGAGGTATGTTTTCGGGCATTCTTGTCGAAGAAGTCGTTGCCGCGCACCTTACCAGAACGCAGTGTAGCTAGGCAAACCCCGCGACCAAACCAGGTTGCTGGCGCGGCACGGAAGCCGGCGTGGCTCTCAGACGGACCGCGCCTTGCGGCAGTCCTCACAAACGCCGTAAATCTGGAAGGTGTGACGGGTCGTCGTGTAGTGATGTCTGCGCCCGATTTCCTGCTCCAACTGATCCACTTCGCGGGAAAAGAATTCCACCGAACTGCCGCACTCGGTGCAAACCATGTGGTGATGGCTGCGCCGGTTGTATTGATGCTCGTAGCGAGCGACGCCGTCGTGGAAGGCGACCTCGCTGGCCAATCCGCACTCGGCCAGCAGCTTGAGAGTTCGGTAGACGGTTGTGTAGCCGATGCCTGCGTCCTTCTTCTGCACCAGGCGGTGCAGTTCGTCGGTGGAGAGGTGGTCCCGGGTCTCGAGGAATGATCCCAGGATGGTGTCGCGCTGCGCCGTCTGCTTCAGGCCGACCCGCTTGAGATGGCGGTGGAGGATAGCTTGAGCTTCGCGGACCATCTCGCGCGAGATGGAGGGCTGATCATCAATGCGCTTCTGCAGCATGAAACGTCAGGATAGCATCGGACATCTTGAAAATGAAATTCATTTTCATCGGTTCTGCGGCGCGACTCGAAGCCGCACCCTCGCAAAGCGACTGCTAGAATCAACTTGCTCATGAGCACTCTTACTGTGACCGGCGTTCCTACCTCGCGGCGTTCAACCGGGGTGCGCATTCTCCTCTGGCTGTTATCGATTCTCGTCGTATTGGCGGTGGGCGTGGTCGCTTTCGCCTACTTCGTCGCCCACTCTGCCCTGCCCCAGCTTGACGGGAATCTCCAGGTAAAAGGTCTCTCGGCGGCTGTGAAGGTAACACGTGACGACCACGGCGTCCCGGCCATCGAGGCTGCGACTCTGGAGGATTTGTTTCTGGCTCAGGGCTACGTCACGGCGCAAGACCGGCTCTGGCAGATGGACATCATGCGACGCTTCGCGGCCGGGGAACTGTCGGAGATTCTGGGCGAGGACACGCTGAAGATCGACCGCGAGCAGCGCATTCTGGGACTGCGCGCGGCGGCGAAGAAAGGGTTGCAGACAGCAAGTCCTCGCGATCGTGCTTATTTTGAAGCGTACGCGCGCGGCGTGAATGCATTCATCGAGAGCCGCGGCAGCAGTCTTCCGATCGAGTTCCGCATTTTGGGATATCGGCCTAAGCTGTGGCAGCCGGAGGATTCCATCGTCATCGCGAATCAGATGGTGAAGGATCTCAACTACTACACCTTTGGGGACGTGCTCGCCCGCGAGAAGATTCTGGCCAAGCTGGGGCCGGAGTTGACCGCTGATTTATACGTGAACCGCTCCTGGCATGATCGCCCGCCCACCGTCATGAGGGAAGACCTCAACGATCAGCAGAATCAGAGCGATTCCGACGATGACGACGACGAGGATGACTCGGGTCCGGACACCTCGGTGACCCAGCAACGAAGCACAGCATCCGAAATCTGGGCGCAGCACACTCCGGAAGCGGTGAATGGATCGAACGACTGGGTTGTTTCAGGCGCGCTCACGGTCACGGGCAAACCGCTGCTCTCGAACGATATGCATCTCGGGCATAACATGCCGAACCTGTGGTACGAGGCGCATTTGAAATCAGGGACTCTCGACGTGGCGGGAGTAACGCTTCCCGGAGTGCCCTACGTGATTGTCGGCCACAATCAACGAATCGCCTGGGGATTCACGAATGTTGGGCCGACGGTGGCCGATGCCTTCCTTGAGAATTTCAACGGGCAGGGAACGTACCAGACGCCGCAGGGCTGGCAGCAGCCCGAGCACCGTGCAGAGGTGATCCACATCAAGGGCAAGCCGGATGTGACGGTGGACGTGACGATCACGCGGCACGGCCCGATTGTCACCGACCTCTTGCCCGGCGAAACACGCCCCGTGGCGCTGCGATGGACGCTGTATGACGGGCTGCACATGCCGTTTCTCGATGTCAATACTGCGCAGAACTGGGAAGAATTCCGTAAGGCATTTTCGCAACTGGATGCGCCGGGGCAGAACGTGGTTTACGCCGACGTCGACGGCAACATCGGTTACCAGACCACCGGCCGCGTTCCGATTCGCGCTGCCGGCGATGGCAGTCTGCCGGTCAGCGGGGCGGACGATGCCCATGAGTGGACCGGCTACATTCCTTTCGACAAGTTGCCCAGTATCTACAATCCTCCTTCCGGGGTGATCGCAACGGCGAATGGGCGCATCGCGCCGGACGGCTATCGCAACTCGATCAGCGCTGAGTGGGAAGCGCCGTGGCGCACGGAGCGCATCTACCACGTCCTGGAGTCAGGGCGGAAGTTTGCGGCCACAGACATGCTCGCGCTGGAGAACGATATCCACTCGGAAAATGACCTGTTCGCAGCCGAACGTTTTGTCTATGCGGTCGACCATGCTTCAAAACCCTCTGCCCGGGCAAAACAGGCTGCGGACCTTATGCGGAACTGGGATGGAAGGATGCTTGGCTCCCTGGCGGCGCCCACCATTGCCGCGGGCTCGGCTCAGGAATTGACCCGGCTGTTACTCGAGCCGCGCCTGGGATCTGCTCCCGAAGATCCGAAGGCGCAGGAAGCGACTCTAAACTGGAAGACATACCAGTGGCAGATGCAAACGGTGTGGCTGCAGAATGTTTTGCTGCACCAGCCCAAGCGCTGGCTGCCGGAAAAGTATCCGAACTACGATGAACTGCTGACCGCCGCTGTGGAAGCTGCGGTGAATGGTCCGTCGGCAACGAAGGACCTCGCTTCGTGGCATTGGGGCAGCGTTAATGCTGTGGAGATAGACCACCCGGTGCTGGGAAAGATTCCTTTGATTCGGCGCTGGGCCGCGCCAGGAGTCAGAGAGCAGTCTGGCAGCGGCTACACCGTGAAAGCTGTGACGCGCCACCACGGGCCGTCCGAACGATTCACTGCGAACCTCGCGGACCTCGACCAATCCACTTTAAACACGGTCACCGGCCAGGGAGGAAACTTCTTGAGCCCTTACTACATGGATCAATGGAAGGCCTGGTATGAAGGCTCGACCTTCACTTTGCCTTTTACGGCCAAGGCGGTGGAACTGACGGGGACGCATCGACTGCTGCTCGAACCCGCGAAATAGTCCTGCGTCTGGCGAAGAGAAACGTGATCAGAAGAAATCGATGGCCTTCACGTCGATGATATAGCCGGTGATGATGATGGTCCCGGTTTCAGTAATGTTGTTCGTGCTCTCCACCAGCAAACTATCAGTGAGCGTATCGTACACGCGCAGGTTGCCGCCTTCGGCGACGTAGACCACATCGCGAGTGGTGAAGCTCTGCAGCCCGGTGACGTCGCCGTTGTCCGGCGGGATGACGACGGCCCCGTTGGTAGTGTTGTAAATGGAAAGACAACCGCGCACTTCGCCCTGCGGATTGTTGACGTTGCCAACGTTGGTGCAGGTTAACGCGCCGATAAAGAGCTGGCCGTTGATGCTCATATCGATGCGGTCGTGGTAGCCGTCAGTGATGATCGCACTACCGGTGACCGTCATCGAACCTAGATCCACAATGTCGAGTCGACCGCAGGTCGCGGCGGCAGTGGCTTGTCCCGTGCACAAATTGTTGGTGGTGGAAGTTCCGGCCACATAGAGGGTTGATCCGCTCAGCCAGCCGATAGTGGCGCCGTCGACGGCAACCGGAGCTCCGACCAGGGCCAAGGTGGTCATGTCCAGAGCCTGGACGCTGGCACTGGCGGTTCCGCCGGCGCACTCCGGGCCGCAATTCAGTATGTAGGCTGTGCTGCCATCAGAACTGAAAACCCCGTACACAGGCCGGTTGAAGCCAGCAACGGTGGCCGTCACCGGATTGCCAGTGTTCACCTGAAGCGGAAAAACAACCGTGAGAGCGTTGGAATCGTTACTGAAAACCAGAAGATGGGTTCCATCCGGACTCGATACCACGGTCTGTGCGCTCGGAATACCGATCGTAGCCGTGATGCCCCCACCTGAAAGATTCAGCACCTCTACTGCTCCGGCAGGAGCTCCGATCATCGGGGCAGTAGGCACCGCTGCGTAACCACTATTGGACGCCAGGGCGACCATGCTGGTGGTCGGTCCGGCCAGCGGGATGTTCCCTGCAAGAGAGCCTCTCGCGGCATTGACGACTTCTACGTTGTTGGTCACGGAATCGAAAGCGAGCAGGATCGTTCGATCGGGCGTCAGCGTCATGAGGCCGGGAGAGTTGCCAGCGCTGATTCCACCCCTTACCAGCGTGTCGTTTTGCCCGTCGATGAGTACGAGCCCGGGGGCTGCGGTCGGACTCGACACGCTTTGCGAAGCCAGAACGCGGGTCGTTAAAGTACTTGAATACGATCCGGCACAGGATACAAGGCTAAAACTGGCGACCACAAGCGCAGCGGGCAAAAGAACGGATTTCTTCAAACGTCAGGCTCCTAACTACAGGAAAACCAGAGATTTAAGTGCGAAATAGGGGATTATAGCAGAGCGGCAGAGCTACACCCCGCTTCCCCTCCACCGGTTGAGCAAAGCTCTCATCCTCGTGCCTCTCGGATGCAAGAACCGGAGCTCATCCTGTATTCTGACCTAGTATATGGCGGCTGACCTTCTCACCCGAATCAAGCAGTTCCCGGCCCTGTGCGACGGAGCCATGGGAACTCTGCTCTACGCTAACGGCGTGTTCATCAACCGCTGCTACGACGAGTTAAATCTTTCCCAGCCCGACCTCATTCGCGGCATTCACCATAGCTACCTTCAGGCTGGGGCCGAGATTATCGAGACCAACACTTTTGGTGCGAATGCTTTTCGCCTGGCGCGGCACAGTATCGCCGACAAAGTGCAGGATATTAACCGCTCCGGAGCGAAGCTTGCCCGCGAAGCCGCCAAGAGCTTCGATGTATGGGTCGCGGGATCGGTTGGCCCGCTGGGAACCAGAATTGAGCCGCTGGGAAAAACCTCTTTCGAAGAGGCCCGCCAGGCATTTCGCGATCAGATTGCGGCGCTGGCAGAGGGTGGCGTCGACCTGCTGATGTTCGAAACTTTCGGATACCTCGAGGAACTCCACCAGGCCCTGCTGGCGGCCAAGGATGTGGGAGCAAAACTGCCCTTGGTCGTGCAGGTTACGATCGACGAAGACGGCAATTGCCTGGATGGCTCCGATCCAGAGACCTTTGCGCCTCGACTCGAAGACTGGGGCGCAGACGTGATCGGTTGTAACTGCAGCGTAGGTCCGGTAGCCATGCTCGATGCCATAGAGCGTGTGCGAGCGGTCACTTCTCTTCCGCTATCAGCACAGCCGAACGCCGGCATTCCCCGGTCGGTGGAAGGCAGAAACATCTACCTGTGCTCCCCGGAATACATGGCGAGCTATGCGCGCAAGTTCGTGGCTGCCGGCGCTCGGATCGTGGGGGGGTGCTGCGGAACCACTCCAGACCACATTCGCGTGATGAAATCCGCCCTGCGAGTTGGAGAAGCCAGGGGAAAGGCGGCCTCGGCCCAGGTTGCGAGCACTGCTACGCCTGCGACCGCGCCCGTCCAGCCTTTAGCCGAACGTTCACTTCTAGGGGCAAAACTGGCGCGGGGAGAATTCGTCACGATGGTGGAGGTTGTCCCTCCCAAGGGGACGGACATACTCAAGGAGTTGGACGGCTCACGGTTCCTGAAATCAGTTGGGGTGGATGCGGTCAATATTCCCGACAGCCCGCGGGCCTCGGCGCGCATGAGCAATCAGGCGCTTTCTCTGCTGGTGCAACGGGAAGCGGGAATCGAGGCCATTCTGCACTACACCTGCAGGGACCGCAACGTGCTGTGCATCCAGAGTGACCTTCTGGGAGCGGCTGCAGTGGGGATTAAGAACCTGATCTGCATTACAGGCGATCCCCCAAAGATGGGCAACTATCCGGACGCGACGGCGGTCTTTGATGTGGATGCGATCGGCCTGGTCAATATTGTCCACAATTTGAACCGGGGGCTGGATTTGGGTGGAAACCCGATCGGTGCGGGCACGGGCTTTGTGATCGGGGTGGGAGCGAATCCGGGGCTTACCGACCTGGATGAGGAGATCCGGCGGTTTGAGTTCAAAGTGCAGGCCGGCGCGGAATATGCGGTGACGCAACCGGTTTTTGATATTCGCTTGCTGGAAAACTTTCTGAGGAGGATCGAGCACTGCCGCATTCCTGTGGTAGCGGGAATCTGGCCGCTGGTCAGCGTGCGCAATGCTGAGTTCATGAAAAATGAACTCCGGGTTTCCGTGCCGGACTCAATTCTGGAACGCATGGCCGGGGCCCAGACCCCGGAAGCGGCGCGAGCCGAGGGCGTGGCTATTGCCCGGGAGATGCTGATTGCGGTTCGCCAGACGGTGCAAGGGGCGCAGATCAGTGCGCCACAGGGGCGCTACAGTTCGGCAGTAGATGTGCTCGAGGCGCTGGGCACCAAGAGTCCCGCTACCGTATAGAATTCCCTTTGTGAAAAGAGCAAAACGACTTCGACAACGTTTTACAAAAAAACACTGGACACTCCTTACAAATAGGAGCATTACAATAAGAACAGGAGCGAAACCCGTTGGCTAAGTTTGAAGAATGCCTTCAGCGACTGGAAAAGATTGTCCAGGAGCTGGAAAAGGGAGATGTGCCTCTGGAGAAGTCTCTTACTCTGTTTGAAGAAGGCATGCATCTCTCGTCAACCTGCCGGAAGGAGCTGGAACAGGCCGAAGGCAAGGTAGAGATCCTGCTGAAGAAGAACGGGAAGCTCCAGGCTGAGCCGTTTGAGCCGTTGACGGAAAAGGCGCCTGCCCGCAGGTAGGCGGTCAACCCGTCGCTGTGCTCGTAGTTGTAATGTCTGTGGAGTTGGTGGTTTCGAACCCTTCCCCGCAGCCCTAGGCCGCTGTAGCTGACAGTGGTAAGTCAGGAGGATCTATGGGCTTTAGCGTAGTCGTTCTTGAAAGCGATCCCAGGCTCGCGCAATCTCTGGCCGGCGGGCTCTCTTCTCACTTTAAGTCCGTGCACTTGACGCGCTCTGGAGACGAACTCCGCGAGCGCATCGCACGGAACCGACCAGAGGCCGTAATCGTTGACATGGAAGCCTCGCGTCTGACCGATGTGCGTAACCTGCGCCGCGATTTCCCTACGCTGCCGATCGTCTGCACCCACCGCGTACCGGATGAGGAGCTGTGGATCGCCGCGCTGGAGGCCGGCGCCAGCGATGTGTGCCCCGCGGATGACGTGCCGAACGTCTTGAGTTCCGTGTTGCGGAATGTGGCGATGGCCCACCACGTTGCTGCCTGAATCGTTCGACCTCCACAACCGGCGAGGACGACCCCGCAGACTGCAGCAGCGGAGCAGCCTCGAAGGAGCTGGAGCATAGCGCGCTATTTCGGCATTACCACGACCTCGTCCTTGGGCAGCGCGTCGAGAGTCGCCTTATCGATGCCCAGGTGGGCCATTACCAGCTCCGGCGGCGTATGCGTGAGCCATTCCGAGAGCGCAAGATCCTGATAGACGCTGCTCTTGAACATCTCCAGAAACTTGAGATCGGTATTGCCGGTATTCTCCACGTAGTGGGGCAGTGTCTTCAGGACGTAACCAACGTCTCCGGCCTGAAAGTCCATGGTGCGCGCGCGGCCTCCGGTAGCGAACACGGTCATTCTTCCCGAACCGCTGATGTAGTACTGCCACTCGTCGGCGTTGGGATGCCAGTGCAGTTCGCGTATTCCTCCCGGATGGACGGTCACTATCGCCGCCGCAATCGTGGTAGATATTTTGAACTTGCTGGAATCGATAATGCGCACCTCGCCGCCCTTAGTTCGCTTCGTGACCGGCTGCTGCGACGTACGATAAGCGAAATCGATGGGCGATAAACCGAGCGAGCCGGCGGTTGCCTTCAGGTCTGCAGGCAGCGGGCCCGGCACTTCTGCCTGGAAGATGAACTTCTCGCGCCTCGGCATTTTCTCCATCGCCTGTTCGCTCACACCGAAGTTTTTCGACAGCACGTCGTGGGGCGTGTGCGCCATCCAGTCGGTGAGCAGGACGGTTTCGTATTCCGAGAAGTTGCCATCGTCGAACACGAGAAGAAACTCGCAACCGTCGGGTTTCAAGCCCTGAATAGAATGTGGAATCCCCGTAGGAAAGTACCAGAGATCACCTTCTGTGATGTCGGTGACGAAACTCTTGCCGTCCGCATCAAGCCCGGTAATCCTCGCGTTCCCGTAGAGCATGAAAGCCCACTCAGCGGCCGTATGCCAGTGCAGCTCTCGTATGCCTCCGGCCGTCAATCTCATATCCACGCCGGCAATCGACTTGGAGACCGCAAGCTCGCGGACCGTAACCTCTCGCGACCATCCACCCTCTTGCATGCGTTTGTGAGAGATTCCGAAAGGGTATTTGAACGTCTGCACCCCGCCTGCGTCGGTGGGAGGCGGGAGAAAAGAGTCTGGATTCTGATCATCGAGCGGGGGATTGCCTGGGCCGGGAGCGCTGGCGCTTCGATCACTCTTCGTCGGGTATGGTTTCTGATCCTGAGCCGTGGCATCCGCTGCCGATAACATCCCGGCAGCCGCTAATGCCGCCGATCCTACGCCGAGAAATCCACGCCTCGAATAAGCATCCTTCTTCCCTTCTTCGCTCATGAGTTCTTCTCCTGTATACAACCGAATGTTAGCGCATCTGCGGAATGCCTTTCTACTGTCTCCACGTTGGAAGCATTCTGCGGCTGTCCGTGCTTTGTCGATGTGCGTCTTGCTATACTCACTGCGCAATGCTGCAAGAAACTCTCGCGCAGGGGCAGGCGTTGACCGACGCTGCCCTGGACCGGTTGATCCCGCTGGAAACCCAGCAACCGGAATCCATTCACAAGGCCATGCGCCACAGCGTGTTCGCCGGCGGCAAGCGGCTGCGGCCGGTGTTGTGCATGGAGGCCGGGCGCATGATAGCGGGAGCCTTGCCCAGGAAAATCGAAGAACTGGGTGCGGCGCTGGAAATGCTGCACACTTACTCGCTGATTCACGACGACCTTCCTGCTCTGGATAACGACGACTTGCGCCGCGGCCGTCCCACCTGCCACAAGGTGTTCGGGGAAGCCCTCGCAATTCTGGCGGGGGACGCGCTGCAGACCCAGGCCTACGAGGTTCTGGCGCGGCTGGAATGTCCTGCCGAAGCGCGGGTACGGATTATCGAAGAGATCGCGCGCGGTACCGGAACGCTGGATGGCATGATCGGAGGACAAGTCGTCGATCTGGAGGCCGAGCATACTCACCCTACGGCGGAGATGCTGGAATATATCCACCGCTCGAAGACCGCCGCGCTGATCACCGCAAGCCTGGTAAGTGGCGGGCTTTATGCCGAGGCCAAGAACAGCGAGGTGGGAAAGCTGCGGGCGTTTGGGCAGTCGATCGGCTTGGCGTTCCAGATTGTAGATGACGTGCTCGACGTGACCCAGACTTCCGAGCAGCTGGGCAAAACCGCAGGAAAAGATACGGCCGCGCAGAAGGTAACGTACCCGGCGCTGTTTGGGATTGAAGAGTCCGAGCGGAAGGCGGATTCCCTGGTCAGCGCGGCCTTTTCCGAGTTGGAGAGTTTCGGCGAACGGGCGGAGACGCTGAAGGAGTTGGCTCGATATTTGGTCGAGCGAAAGAAGTGAGCCAAGGACGTAAGCATTGAGCGGTTTGAGACAGGCTATGAATACGCCGAATTCGCGCCAACCGGTCTGGCACAGAATTGCGCGGATCGCGCTTTCCATAATGCAAGTCCTGATGCCTTTGAGCGCGGGCATCCTCGATAAGAAACAGGTTCGTTTTTGGCAAGCACTGCCTCTGCGCCGCATGGCGGCGCTATTGCCCGCACTGTTCCTCGTCGTTGGCGCGTGGGGATTTTTTCTAGATTTGACAGAATGGAAAAGGCTGCCTCTGTGGGCACTCCTGGTCTATAGCTCATTGTTCGGTGCGGCCGGTGTTGTGTTCTTTGTAATGATGCGCCGCCGCGTGGTCAAACTGATTCCTCTGTTCGTCATCCTGGTAACCGCCATTGTGTATGTTCCTCGATGGCTACCTCATGGCCCGCATATCCCGGTTTCTGACCTCGTCCGTGCGCGCATTGCACTGGATGCTATCTGCATCATGGCATCCACGTTGCTGGGCTACCGGCTGTTCCTTCTATTCATCAATACCCAAGGCTTGGAACAAATCCGGACGCGGGCCGAGTTGGATCTTGCTTACGGCATGCAACAGATGCTCGTGCCCCCGATTACATATCGCACGGAGTCCTTCGAGGCATACGGAGTAAGTTTGCCCAGCGAAGAAGTCGGTGGTGACCTGGTCGATCTCATTCCGACCAAGTCTGGCTGGATCGCTTGTCTAGCCGACGTTTCGGGTCACGGCATACAGGCCAGTCTTTTGATGGGAAACCTGAAAACCGCTCTGCGTTTTGGTTTTGCGCAGGGGCAATCTCTTCCTGATGTGATCGCAGCCGTTTGCAGGGTTTTGCCTGAGGTGAAGCCGGCTGAGATGTACGCCACGTTCGCCGGATTACGCTTCTCGGGTAGGGCCGCGTAGAGTATTTGATTGCGGGACATCCCGCCATTCTTCACTACCACGCGGCGGATCGCAGAGCGGAACGCCGTGGCATGGAGCAATTTCCGCTGGGTCTGACAGGCGACTGTGCTTATGAGTCTGCCATTACATCGTACGATCCGGGCGACCTGTTCGTGCTGCTGAGCGACGGAGTAATTGAAACGGAAAACGCGCATGGTCTGGAATTCGGCTTTGAGGGAGTCGAGCGGGGCATAGTTCAGCATGGCGCGGACCCGCTGGAAGAAATTATGAACCGGCTTATGACCGAACTGGCAAGCTTTGGTGACCGCGCGGATGATCAAACCATTCTTCTGATACGCGCGCTTGCTTAATTACGGCGTCCGTTTTCCTTTGGCGGCGGCCCCTGTACACTTATTCGCAAATGAGCCTCGACATTCTGGCGATTGCCGCGCACCGCGACGACGTGGAACAGACCTGCGGCGGAACGCTGCTGAAGATGGCGCAACGCGGGCAACGCACCGGCGTCCTCGATCTGACGCAGGGCGAAATGGGAACGCGCGGCACCGCTGAAGATCGCGCGCGTGAAGCGGCTGACGCAGCAAGGATTCTCGGCATCGGTTGGCGGCGGGCGCTCGATATTCCCGATGGCCGGGTCGAAAACACGTGGGAGAATCGTCTGAAGGTGGCGAGTGTGATCCGCGAGACGCGGCCGCGCGTCGTGATTCTGCCTTACTGGAAGGGACGACATCCCGATCACTACACATGTTCGGTGCTGGGGTACGAGGCGTGCTTTCTGGCGGGACTAGCGAAGCTGGCCCTCAGCCCTCAGACCTCGGCCCTCAGCCAACCCAATGCCGGCGCGGCCAAGGTTGAGCCGCTCGCTCCGCATCGTCCGTTCAAAATCATCTATGCCACGCTTTATTACGATGTGCGTCCGACGTTTGTGGTGGATATCGGCCCGCAGTTCGAACCGAAGTTCGCTTCCATCCTGGCCTACAAGTCGCAGTTCAGCGATCAGGAGGCAGGCAAGGATCTCTTCCCTGCCCACAACGAGATTCGCACGCGTGTCGACGCGATGGCACGCTATTACGGCATGCTGGGCGGCGTGACGTATGCCGAGCCATTTCTGCAGAAAGAAGTCGGGCTGGTGGAAGATCTGCTGGCAATTCCTGTGAAGTCGATTTAGTTACCTACATCACTTCTTCAATGCAACCGCCAGGCCGTCGCGAATCGGCAGGATGGTCGTATAGAAATCCTCGGAGTTGTAAAGCAGGCGATTGAACTCGAGGATGGCTTTGGTTCGCGGGTCTTTGGGATTCTTCTCCGCTACCCGGCCGCTCCACAACACATTGTCCGTGATAAACAGGCCGCCCTTTCGCAGACGAGGCGAGACCAGGCGCAGCACGCGCGGGTAGTCCTCTTTGTCGACATCGTTGAAGATGATATCGAACTGCTCCTTCTGCTCGGAGAGAACTTCAAGAGCATCGCCGGTGTGAAGCGTGATTCGGTTCGAGACGCCGGCGCGATCAAAATAGCTGCGAGCACGTGCGGCATTCTTCGGGTCGCCGTCCGTGTAGATGACGCGGCCCTTTTCACCGGTTGCTTGCGCCCACCAGATGGTCGAGTATCCGATGGCTGAGCCTAACTCGAAAACCGTCCGGGCATTGATCGTCATGGCAAGTTGTTGAAGCACTCGCGCCACGGCAGGGCCGACGATGGGGATATTGTGCTCGGACGCGTAGCCTTCCATCTCCGCCAGCACTTCGTTGCGCTTGGGGAGCATCGAATACAAATAATCATCGACAGGACCGGCAGTAGTGAAGCTATAGTGTCGCCAATTCGGCTTGTCTTCTTTTTTCAGCTTCTTCTCAGCCACTTGTTTCCCTCAGAGTTTTTGTTGGAAGCAATTCCACTGTGTTGTTCAATTACCGACCGTCACCCCGGGTTCCAGGACGACGACTTCGACGCTCGGCACAAGCTTCTTCAGCTCGGCGGGAGTTCCCGTCAACACCGGGAACGTGCCGAAGTGCATCGGGATGACGGCTTTGGGCTTGAGCAAGTTGCAGGCGTAGGCAGCCTCGCGCGGTCCCATGGTGAAGTGGTCGCCGACGGGAAGCATCACTATTTCGGGCGCATAGAGCTCGCGAATGATCGCCATGTCTCCGAAAACATTTGTGTCCCCGGCGTGGTAGATCTTGACGCCATTTTCGAACTCGACCACGTAACCGCAAGCTTCACCCCCATAAATAAGCTGATCGCCGTCCTGGATGCCGCAGGAATGGTCGGCGTGGACCATGGTGACCTTAATGTCGCCGACCGTCTGCGTGCCACCCTTGTTCATCATGGCGATTTTCTTGGCGCCTTTCTTCTCCAACCATCCGCACAGTTCGGGGATGCCGACGACCTGGGGATTGTGCTGCTTGATGATCTCGACAGCGTCTCCTATGTGGTCCCCGTGGCCGTGAGTGCACAGAAGAATGTCGACCTTCTTCACATTTTTCTCGGCAGCTGGGCACATCGGGTTGTTCATGATCCAGGGATCGATAATGACGGTGCGGCCGCCGGGAGTTACGATGCGAAAGGTCGCGTGTCCCAGCCAGGTAAGCTGAATGCCTTTGAGATTCATGAATGAGGCTCCTCCGCGCAACGTGGGCAGCAGCTTTAGTTTAATATGAAACGCCATGACAGGACTAAAGGTGTTGATTTCTCACGAAGAGATTGCGAAGCGGGTCGCGGAACTCGGCGCAGAGATCACGCGTGACTTCGCGGGTCAGCCCGTGATTCTGGTCGGAGTCTTGAAAGGCTCTGCGATTTTTCTCGCTGACCTGGCACGACAGGTGAAGCTGGACGCGACCTTCGACTTCATTGGCGTTTCCAGTTACGGAAACCGGCCCAGCCCCACTCAAGAACTCAAGAGCGGATGGGATTCCACCGGCGAAGTGAAGCTGACGAAGGACGTTGACCAGTCCATGAAGGATAAGAACGTAATAGTCGTTGAAGACATTCTGGATACGGGATTGACGCTCACTGTTCTGAAAAAGCTGTTGCTGGCGCATCAGCCTCGATCGCTGAAGATCGCCGCTCTGCTCGACAAGCCTTCGCGGCGCAAGCTGCCTCTGCAAGGCGATTACGTTGGCTTCACGATTCCTGATGAGTTCGTCGTGGGCTACGGTCTGGATTACGCCGAACGCTACCGCAATCTGGCCGACGTCTGCATCGTGCCGCGGGAGTGAACCAGTTCTCAGTTCTCAGTTCTCGGATCTCGGCACTCGGAGCGCGGCTGCTATCATGGAACGACAATGGGTTCTGTTTTGAGTAAGCACGAAAAGCACGTGCCGGTGGATCCTCTGTTGCTCGAGGTATCCGACGTCATGTCGACTTCGCTCGACCTGGACACAACTTTGCGCCGGGTCGCCGAGGTCGTGCGCAAAGTCATTGACTATGAAATCTTCGCCATCCTCCTGCTGAACGAAAAAACCCAGGAACTGCGCTTTCGCTTTCAGGTGGGATATCCTCCGGAGTTCGCCGAGCGCGCTCGAATCAAGGTGGGAGAAGGTGTGACTGGACAAGCGGCCCAACTGCGGCAGGCGGTTCTGATCGATGATGTGACGCAGGATCTGCGCTACATTTCCGCCGTACCAAACGTGCGTTCGGAGCTGGCCGTGCCTCTTACCACCAAGAACCGGGTGATTGGAGTGATTGACCTGGAAGCGCGGGATCCTGGCTATTTCAACGAGGAGCACAAGCGACTGTTGACGCTGATCGCTTCGCGCATGGCGGCGGGCATCGAGAATGCCCAGCTGTACACTCGCACCACCAAGCAAGCGCGAATTCTGCTGCTGCTGAACGAGATAGCACGCGAGCTGACTTCCATCTTGAACCTGGACGAATTGCTGGGCCGAATTGCGGATCTCCTCCGCCGTTTGATTGACTTTCAGATGTTTAGCATCCTGTTGGTGGATTCCACCGGTCAGAAGTTGCAGCATCGGTTCTCATTGCGCTTTAACGAGAATGTCCACGTGAAGCACGAGATTCCGTTGGGGCGTGGATTGGTTGGGCAAGCGGCAGAGACGAGGCAAGCGGTTCTGGTGCCGGACGTGAGCAAAGATCCCCGTTATATCGAGAGCAATCCGGAAACGCGCTCGGAACTCGCCGTACCGCTGATCTACAAAGACAAAGTAATCGGAGTGCTCGATCTGGAGCACACGCGGCGCGGCTTTTTTACCGATGACCACCGACGCACCATGATGACGCTGGCCGCTCAGGTCGCGATCGCTATCGAAAACGCCCGCTTGTATGAGGAGATCGCCCGGCAGGAACGGCGACTGGAGCGGGATTTGGCGCTGGCGCGGGAGTTGCAGATGCGACTGCTCCCGCAAACGCTGCCCAAGCTGGCGCACCTGGAGTTGGCCGCGAAGTTTAGTCCCGCGCGAGCCATCGGCGGAGATCTTTACGACTTCATACCGTACTCTCTTTCGCGGCTGGGAATCGCGATTGGCGACGTCAGCGGGAAAGGAGCGCCGGCTGCCATTTACGCGGCCCTGGTGAGCGGGATTCTGCGTTCGCATGCGCCCATCGAGCCGGGCCCTGCTGAGATGCTCTCGGCAGTAAACTTGTCTCTGGCCGAGCGGCGCATCGAGGCTCAATTTGTGTCCCTCATCTACGCTGTCTGGGATGACGAGCACCGCACCCTCTTGGTCGCCAATTCTGGATTGCCGCGCCCGGTTTACGTACATGATGGGAAGAACAGTGTGATCGAGGCGACAGGTCTGCCGCTGGGGCTTTTCGACGAGGCGGAATACGACGAGTTCCGATTCAAAATGAAGCCGGGAGACATGTTTGTGTTCTTCAGTGACGGCATTCTCGATGCACGCGACCGGAGCGGAGAGATGTTTGGCCGGGGACGAGTGGAGAAAATCATCGCCGAATGCGGCAGCAAATCGGCGGACTGCGTGGTGGACCGTCTCTTCAAGGCGGCGGCTGAGCATTCTGCCGGAGTCGAGACCTTCGACGACCAAACCGTAGTGGCAATCAAGGTTAAAGACGGCCCTCACGGCTCCTCCAAGCGAAAATGAACCGGCGTAGCGAAGTTACGGAACTTTCCTGCGTATATTCCGAGCGGCCACCGGGATTTGTTTTTCACAAACGCGGCAAAGGGTTATCGCGTCGCGGTAAGAGCCTTGAATTGCATTGCGACGATGTTGCGTTGACCAAACTGGCCGAGCGCTACGGGACTCCGCTTTACGTTTATTCAGCAACCACCATCCGCAAGCGGTTAGCGGCCTTCGAGCAGGCATTTCGTTCAATCCCCCACACCATCTGCTATTCCGTCAAGGCTAATTCCAATCTGAGCATTCTGCGCCTATTGGCACGGCAGGGATGTGGATTCGACGTAGTTTCCGGCGGAGAACTGGAGCGAGTGCTGGCCGCCGATCGCCGCGCGGCGAAAAAGATCGTGTTCTCAGGAGTCGGAAAATCTCGCACCGAGATGACGGCCGCGTTGAAGGCCGGGATTCTCCTCTTCAATGTCGAGAGCGAATCCGAACTTTGCGCTCTGGCGGAGTGCGCGGCGCGGTTGCGCAAGGATGCGCGGGTCGCACTTCGCGTGAATCCAGACGTGGCGGCCGAGACACATCCCTACATTTCCACCGGTTTGCATAAACACAAGTTCGGCGTTCCCATCGGGAATGCACGCGCCCTTTACGCCAAGGTTGGCGGAACCCCGTATCTGAAAGTTGCCGGGGTCTCTGTTCACATCGGCTCGCAGATCACCGATGTAGCGCCCTTCGCGGAAGCCGTAGCTCGCGTGGCCGAGCTGGTTCGTGAGTTACGCACCGACGGGCACAGCGTGGATTTCATCGACACGGGGGGTGGGCTGGGGATTCCCTATCAAGGAGTGGGGTCAGAGTTTGCCGAGTATGTCGCAGAGTACGCGCGCGCCGTGACGAAGCCTTTGCGCGGTCTGGACGTACATTTGCTGCTCGAACCGGGACGGGCGATTGTGGGGCCCGCTGGCGTGCTGGTCACATCCGTTCTTTACAGAAAAGAAAACGATGGCAAACGGTTTCTGGTGGTGGACGCGGCCATGAACGATCTGATTCGACCTGCGCTTTACGGCGCTTATCACGAGATCGTTCCCGTGATGCGACCCACGGGCGTGTCGGCAAAGAAAGAAACTGTCGACGTGGTGGGTCCGGTGTGCGAGTCCGGCGACTTCTTCGCCCGCGATCGGGAGCTGCCTCGCGTCGAAGAGGGCGACTTGCTTGCGATTCTTGATGCCGGAGCTTACGGGATGGCGCTGGCGTCGAACTACAACACCCGTCCGCGGCCAGCGGAAGTGCTGGTCAGCGGGAAGTCGGTCAAGATGATCCGGCGGCGGGAGCCAGTGCGGGAACTCTATGCCGCGGAGTTGTGAGGCGGCACGGTTCGGCTGAACGCCACGCCTTTCAAAACGAAATCTATCTTTCTCCCCACTTCAATTTCGTGCGAAGGACGTGGAAGAAATCCGTGTCAGTGCGAAACAGGCTGATTTTGTGCTCAGAGCGGCGGCAGCGCACACGGTCTCCATCCTTAAGATCGAGGCCCGGCTGGCCGTCCAGGCTGAGATACGCGACTTCTTCATCGCTCCGCAGCAAAATCTCAACGACAGCCGAGTCGGGCACCACCAGCGGGCGGTGGGTGAGCGAGTGGGGCGCGACAGGCGTGATCACAAAAGCGTTGACGGTCGGCATGACCACGGGACCGCCCGCTGATAGCGAGTAAGCAGTCGAACCTGTGGGCGTGGCCACGATCATTCCATCGGCCCGATAGCTGGAGACGAACGCTTTGTCGACGAAGAGATCGTAATTATTAAGGCGAGCCAGGGCTGTCTTGTTGACGACGACGTCGTTGAAAGCCTTGTAGCTGCCCAGGATTTCTTCGCCACGAAGCAGATCACACTGCATCAGGGAACGTTGCTCTTCCGGGGCGCGGCCCTGCGCGATCTGGTCGAGCATGGAGAACAGCGACGAGAGCGGAACGTCGGTGAGGAAGCCGAGCGACCCCAGGTTCACACCGAGCAGTGGAGCATCGGCTGCAGCCGTGGCTCGAACCGCTGAAAGTAAGGTCCCGTCGCCGCCCAACACGATTACCAAATCCAAAGGCCGCGAGGACATCTGCGAACGCGGCACCTCCTCCTGACCTTTGGAATGTTTGGCGGTCTCGGGATCGACAATGACCCGATATCCGTGCGTCTGAAGCCACGCCAGCAATTCGGGGATGGTGCGCGCCACCTCGGCCCGCGCCGGACGCGAGATGACAGCCGCGACTTTCGATGGTGGAGATGAGGGCGAGCTTGCCATCTTGAACGAGTGCATCTTGAACGAGTGCATCTTTAACTAGTGAAAGAAAGATTGTACAGAATTTGAGGCGAAAACCTTAACCACAGAGGCCAACGAGCCACAGGAACTAGAAAACGGCCCTCAGCAGGAATTCCCGATTGCCTTCTGCGCCGAGGATGGGTGAGTCGATTACGTCAGTGTCGTGGCAATCCAGGTCCAGTAAGGTTCTCCGCACCTTCTCGACCGACGCCAACTGAGCGCCCTCATCGCGGACAATCCCTCCCTTACTAACGAATTCCCTTCCCGCCTCGAATTGAGGTTTCACGAGGACGATCACCCGCCGGCCCCGACGCCCGTCAGGAGATTGTGGAAAGGCAGCTCGCACGACCGAAGGTAGAACCAACGTTGCAGAGATGAACGCCACGTCGATCACGATTAGGTCAACTGTTTCACCAATGGCAGCGGCGGTCACGTACCGAGCATTCGTTTTTTCCAGGAGGTGGACGCGAGAATCCTGGCGCAACTTGAAATCCATTTGCCCATAACCGGTATCCACCGCGATCACACGCCTTGCGCCGCGCTGCAACAGACAATCGGTGAACCCGCCGGTCGAGGCGCCAACATCAAGGCACACCTTGCCCGTGACATCGATTTGCCAATGTTCAAGCGCGCGCTCAAGTTTGAGTCCGCCACGGCTGACGTACTTCAGATCCTCGCCGAGCAGGCGGACCGCGGCGTCTGCTAATACTTGCGCCCCAGCTTTCACGACCTTCTGATCGTTGACCAACACCTTTCCCGCAAGAATTAGAGCCTGGGCGCGCTCCCTTGAAGCGGCCACGCCGCGTTCGACGAGGAGTTTGTCGAGTCTGAGTTTCAAGGTTGGCTCGGGATCGGAGAGTTCGACAAGCAATCCGAGTTCGTCGGCCACGGCACACTCTTCAGTACCACGAAAGTGCCAGCACTCGCTCCAGTGCAAAGTGCTGAACCATCTCCCGCTGAATCACTTACAGAGATACCGTCGTGCTTTTCCACAGAATTTTCCACGCTTGTGTTGAAAACTTTCTCGGCTCCACTTTCCTACAAGAAGAAGAGCCGCCCGGATGGGAGCGGCTCTTAGCCAAACTCTCGAATGCGCCGTTAGCCGGCCACTTCTTCCAGCAGCTTCTGGTCGATGTCGAAGTTGGAGTGCACGTTCTGCACGTCATCCTGATCTTCCAGCGCTTCCATGAGCCGGATCATCGTGTTCGCAGCCTGACCCTCAAGCTTAATGTAGTTCTGAGGAATCATCGCGACGCTCGATGAAGCAGGCTCGATTCCAGCCTTCTTCACAGCTTCGAGCACAGTCTCAAACGCAGAGGGTTCGGTCAGGATTTCCCAGTTCTCGCCATCGTCGTTCAGGTCCTCGCCACCGGCTTCGAGAACGATATTCATCAGGTCGTCCTCTTTCGCGGCAGCTTTTGGAATGATGATGTCGCCCTTCTTGTGGAACATCCACGAAACCGCGCCGGCCTCCGCCATGTTGCCACCATTCTTGCCGAAGCAGTGACGGATTTCGCTGACGGTGCGGTTGCGATTGTCGGTGTTGATGTCGAGCAGGATCGCGACGCCCCCCGGGCCGTAACCTTCGAGAGAAAACTCCTCGTAAGTGGCGCCGGGAAGTTCTCCAGTGCCGCGCTGAATCGCCCGCTTGATGTTATCGGCAGGCATGTTCTCGGCCTTCGCGGCGACGATAGCGCCGCGCAGCCGCGGGTTGGAATCAGGATCGCCGCCGCCGTTCTTCGCGGCAATGCTGATTTCCTTGATGAGACGGGTAAAAATCTTGCCGCGCTTGGCGTCCAGCGCGCCCTTCTTGTGCTTGA
>Ga0307476_10000538_pt1 | contig 28348 bp, 23 predicted proteins | sample atmos_gasesECM2C_2_FD_203314 | JGI IMG/M metagenome (GOLD analysis project Ga0307476, IMG submission 203314) | Hardwood forest soil microbial communities from Morgan-Monroe State Forest, Indiana, United States - atmos_gasesECM2C_05 | ecosystem: Environmental > Terrestrial > Soil > Temperate...
CGGCCACCGCTTAGTCGAAGAGAGACAAGAAAACCCGCGACGCATGCTCGCAGATGAAAAGGCGTTCCGTTGAGGGACTTTTTCAACACCCACAGGCCATTACGCTCAAAACCCCGCACACTGTTCAACGCAAGCGAGAACCGCACTGAGCACGAGCACGATCGCCAGGTTGAAATCTCATCGCTAAGCCTACAGATCACTAAGCGTACAGACCTAAGTGTATAGATTAATGAGCCGCCCGCTCCAGCTAGCGGGATCGATCGCGTAGAAAAGATAATGAGCGATCGCCGTCCGCCCCACAGGATGGCTCCAGGCCCACCCGGAGACATACTCCCCGCCCGAGCTGCCCATCCCACCGCTCTGGGAGTCGTCGACGAACGTTCCGTAGATGCGGTTTGCCCCACCCCGGCGCGTCGAAGACGACCTAGTGAAAGCGTCGGCGGAGGGAACGAGACTAATCTGGCCGGCCCGCGTGGGAACCGCTCTCTGAGTAGTGGCGATCGCCCTCTGAGTAAGAGGCACCAGGCTGCTCGACACATCGGGCGCCTGCGGCGGTTCGACCGGATTCACCGCCGCCGGCAGCAGTTTAATCGACATGGGAAATCAGTTCGCCAACTGTCAATCTATCGGCAGTTCCGCCAGATCTAAGAACACGCCGGTACTTTAGCGCCGCGCCGTGAGGACTCATCCCCAAAAACTCTGTCCTCCCGACCGAAGCACATCAAGCAAGCTGAGGTGGATAACGATAGCCGCCGTAACCAGGCCATAGCGCCCATTCTCGTCGCAAGCGTTTCATTGGGCGAAATCCACCACTGCCTGGCCGAAATCAACCGGTGTAAGTCGATCAAAAGAACGGAACTATTCCCCATTTTCAGTGTTCAATCTAGTAACAGGAATTCTGGGGGACTTTATGAAAACCAAATTATCTAAAACAATTCTTACCGCGGTATTAACTAGCGCAATGGCGCTCGGGACTGGCACGTCCTTGTGGGCGCAGGATCCGTCGATGGACAAACCATCAGCGGGCATAACCGCGCAGGTGGATCAGGCACCGCCGCCGGAGCAGCCGGCGCCGCAGTACAATGCGCCGGACCAGAGCGCGCCGCCGGATGTCGCGCCTCCACCACCGCAAGATCAAGGTACCTACCAAGACCGCGCATATCAAGACCAGGCGCAAGCGACTCCGCTTCCAATGGGTCCGGATCAACCGCAGTACGCATCATTGCCTCCTGAGCAATTGCATAAGCTGGTAGCTCCGATTGCGTTGTATCCCGATTCGCTCGTGGCACAGATACTGGCCGCGTCAGAGTACCCGACGCAGATTGTGATGGCGAACCGGATGGTGCGCGCGAACCCGGATTTGAAGGGACGGGATCTGGCCCAGGAAGCGGACGGGCAGGATTGGGATCCGAGTGTGAAAGCTCTCGTAGAGTTTCCAACAGTGCTGGCGAACCTGGATAGGGATTTGTCGTGGACCTCTGAGCTGGGTGAAGCCTATCGCAACCAGCCAGATGACGTAATGCAGGCGGTCCAGTACATGCGTCACAAGGCTTACAACGCGGGCAATCTGCGGAGTACACCGCAAGAGCGCGTCTACGAGCAGGGGCCGGATGTAGACATTCAGCCGGCTGATCCGAATGTGGTCTATGTGCCCACTTACAATCCGGCGTATGTGTACGGATATCCTGTAGGCCTGTGGCCTGGGTTTTATCCGTGGTGGGGAGTTGGATTTGGCGGCCCATACATTTCGTTCGGATTGGGCTTCCCGGTCTGGCCGTTCTTCGGCTTCGGCTGGGGATGGCATGGATGGGGGATCGGCTGGGGCTTCCATGGTGGAGTCTTCTTCGGTGGCCGTGCTTATGCCTTTCGTGGCGGAGCGTTCTATAACCACGCCGCGTTTGTGCACGGAAATTATCGAGGATTCGCTTCCCGTGGCGCATTCGGAGCGCGCAGGGTTGGCTCAGCCGCAGGTCGCGGATATGCGGGCGCATCTCGAGGCTACGCGGGGGCGTCCCGCGGCTTCGCCGGCAATCGCGGAGCAGCCGTTAACCGGGGTGCTGTAGGTAACCGAGGCTACGCAGGCAACCGGGGATACTCCGGCGCCAGCCGCGGCGGTGAGGCGCGCGGCGGTTCGTACGGTGGCGGACACTCTAGCGGCGGACACAGCGGTAGTGCGGGTCCCAGTGGCAGCGGACACGGCGGCAGGCGCTAAGTATTCCGTATAGTCATCACCGTTTCCTGCCCAAATCGAAAGCCCCGCTCTTACGAGCGGGGCTTTTGTTGTTTGGGCAGTGTGGGTGCTGGCCACTTCTATACGTTTCTTGTCATAGCGGAGAAAGATCGTGTAGGGCGGACACTCCTGTCCGCCGCCGTTGATCTTGATTTCGACGGAGTTTATAGCCGCGACTTGTCTCGATGGTAAAGTTGCCCATGATCGGCGACACAAATCCCGAAAGCTTTGAGCAGATCGTGGAGTGGGCATACAGCACCCTGCCGCAGGAGGTTCGTGACCTTCCAGATTTCCCTGGCATTCAGGTGCTTGACGAGCCACCTGCAGACGTACTGAAGGACATTTCGAATAGAAAGAAGTGGCACCCTGGCACTGAGCTATTGGGGCTGTACAGTGGCACAGTGCGGACGAAACAGTCCTACACCCAGGTGAAATTCGCGCCAGACTTGATTTTTGTTTTCCGTGGTCCCATTCTGCGCTGTTCAAAAGGAGACTTGCGAGCTGAAGTCAGACGGGTGGTCTGGCACGAAGTCGCACACTGGCTCGGCTACGAAACCGAGGAACAAGTGAAAGCCTTGGGTTTATGACGAGAGCTCGTCGAGCCAGATCAATGAGCGTTATGGTGGAAGCGTTTTATTACCTAATCGGCGACGCGCGCAAAACTCTGGAAGCGTTCGCGGAGTTGTTCATAGGATCAACTCCGGCCGATGCGGAAAAGTGGGACAAGAATCTGCTGCCGGGAAAAGAAAAGTCGAAACTCAGACCTGAAATCCGAAACCTAAGACCTAGGACCCAAGACCTGCGACCGGAAACCGCTAATTGCCAACTGCTAATTGCTAATTGCGACCTGCCTCTTAATCCACATGCTCTCCCACCTCAAACCCTTCCTCCGCCCGCGGCAGCACGTCCCGCTCGCCGGCCATCAGCACATACAAAGTCGGCAGCAGGAAGATGCTCATGACCAAATCCGCAATCAGACCGCCGACAATCACAATCGCAAACGGACGCTGCGAGTCGGAACCAATGGCATGCGACAGAGCGGCAGGAAGCAGTCCTAAAGTCGCGACCAGCATCGTCATCATGATCGGACGCAGCCTCAACACCGCGCCCTCGACCGCCGCGTCTTCGATCGAGTAACGCCGCGCCCGCAGCTGGTTGATGTATTCCAACATGATCACGCCGGTTTGCACCGACACGCCAAACAGCGCCAGGAATCCCACGCCCGACGACACACTGAAGTTTGTCCCCGTAATGAGAAGTGCGAACAGGCCGCCAAATCTTGCCATCGCAACGTTTGCCAAAATCAAGAACGCCCACTTGAACGAGCGGAACATCGTATAAAGAATGATGAAGATAATAAAAACCGTGATGGGCAGCACAATCAGCAGCCGTTGGTCGGCGCGTTTCTTGCTCTGGTATTCCCCCTCCCACTTGACGTGGTATCCCACCGGCAGCTTCACCTGCTGATTAACTTTTTCGATCGCCTCTTCGACCGCTCCGCCCAGGTCGCGCCCGCGAACACTGTACTTGACGGCAATATAACGTTCGTTGCCTTCGCGATAAATTTCCGATCCGCCGTCAGCCACATGTATTTTGCAGAGTTGCGCGAGCGAGACGCGTTCTCCCGTAGGCGAGAGCAAACGGATCTTCTCGATGGCTTCCTGACTGTCGCGGTATTGCGGAAGATACCGCATCGTCAGATCGTAGCGCGCCTCACCCTGCAAAACCTGCGTGAGCGCATTGCCTCCCACCGCGGTTTGCACCGCATCCTGCACATCCGCGACATTGATCTGATACCGCGCCGCCGCATCGCGATCGACCGTCACGTTGAGATTAGGCTGGCCAAGCACGCGAAAAACAGCCATGTCCTCAATGCCTTTGACTCCGCGCATGATGCTCACGATCTGATCGGCCTTATCTTCGAGCATTTTCAAATCGTCGCCATACACTTTGGTGGCGAGCTCGCCCTTCACGCCGCTGACAGCCTCTTCCATGTTGTCTTCGATCGGCTGCGAGAATCCCCACACGACGCCGGGAATCTTATCGAGTTCGCGTTGCATCGCCGCGATCAGCTCGTCCTTGTTTTCGTGAAAGATCGGCCGCCACTGCTCTCTCGGTTTCAGGTCGACGAAATATTCGGTGTTGAAAAAGCCTGTGGTATCGGTGCCGTCGTCGGGACGTCCGACTTGGCTGGTGCATTGCGGGACCTCAGGGAATGAGCAGAGGACGATGCGCGCCTGGTTTGCCACGCGGATGCCTTCGTCCGGACCAGTGCTGGGCGCGAGTGTACCCCGCACCCACAGCGCGCCCTCATCGAGATGAGGCAAAAACTCCGAGCCGATCACGCCGCCCAGCGCAAGATAAATCGCAAAACAAAGGCCGAACACACCCACGCCAATCGTAATCATGCGCCTGCGAATCGCCCAGCGCACTCCGTGTCGATATTTCTCGGTCAGGAAGTGCATGACCGGGTTGTGCCATTCCTTCGCTCCCTTCGCGAAAGCGAAACTTGCCAGCACCGGCGCGATCAGAATCGAGAAGACCAGCGCGCCGAGCAGCGCGAACGCAACCGTCCACGCCATGGGATGAAACAACCGCCCTTCCACGCGCTCCAGCGTGAAAATGGGCAGATACGCCGTAATAATGATCCCGATCGCATAAAACACCGGACGCTGCACTTCATGCGAAGCTTCGCCGATTTTTTCAATCGGCGTCTTCGTGCCGTTGGGAGCGTTCATGTGGCGGACGATGTTTTCAATCATCACCACCGCGCCATCGACGACCATGCCAAAATCCAGCGCTCCCAGGGAAAGCAGGTTCGCGGGAATTTTTTTCAAATCCAGGCAGATCGAAGCGAACAGCAGCGCAAAAGGAATCGTGGCCGCGACGATCAGCCCGCCCCTTACATTGCCGAGGAAAATAAACAGAATGATCGAGACCAGAATCATTCCTTCTGTCAGGTTGTGCAGAACCGTGTGGCTGGTGAAGTGAACCAGATCGCTGCGGTCGATGAAGGGAACGATCTTCACTCCCGGCGGAAGAATGTGATCGTTCATCTCCTCAATTTTCTCGTGCAGCGCTTTCAGCGCGGGATCGGCAGCGGCGCCTTTCCGCAACAACGCAATTCCGGAGACTACGTCGTCGTTGTCGATAATCTTTCCATTGTCGCGGAGGATTGCACCGTGCGGCCCGTAGGGACAAACGCTACAAGCCCGCGCGAACTGTCCAAGCCTTATCTTCGGGCCCTGCGAAACCACGGCGATGTCCCTGACGCGAAGGGGCGTGCCATTCTTGCTGAGAATCACTGTCTGCTCGATGTCATGAACGTGATCGACTTGTCCCACTTCGCGGACGTTGATTTGCTGTAGCCCCTCCTGAATAAAACTGCCACCGGCATTGGCATTGTTGTTGGTCAGTTGCTGCTCAACCTGCGCCAAACTCAGCCCGTAAGCCACAAGCTTATTGGGATCCACCCGCACCTGGTATTCGCGCGTGGGGCCGCCGAAGCTGGAGACGTCGACAATATCCGGAACGGATTTGAGATTTTTTTCGACGACCCAATCTTCCAGGTGCTTCAGCTCCATCGCGTCATACTTGGGGTTCGAGCTGTGCAGCGTGAAGAAATAAATCTGCCCCACCGGGCTCCAGTCCGTGCCCATCTGCGGCGTCACGTTCGGTGGCAGCGTCACCTGGCTCAGCCGCTCCAGAACCCGCTCACGGTTCCATGCATTGTCGGTCCCGTCATCGAAGAGCAACTTTAAGTCCGAGAGTCCGAACAACGAGAACGAACGCAGGTGCACCACGCCGGGAATCCCATTCATCACCGTTTCCAGCGGAATCGTGACCTGCTGTTCAATTTGTTCCGCCGAGATTCCCGGCCACTGCGTGATGATTTCCACGTAGTTGTCGGCCACGTCCGGATAGGCTTCAATCGGCAGGTTGTGGAAGGAAATGATGCCCCACACAAACAGCACGAACGCCAGCCCCAGTACCAGCAGCCGGTTGCCCAGCGCGAAATCGACGACGCGTCGAATCATCTATTGCTCACCGTTTATGCTCCACCTTATTGCTCGACCGTGTTTTGCAGCGCCAGAGCGTTCGACACCACTTGATCGCCCGGCTTGATTCCTGATGTAACCTCTTGCAGATTGTTCGGGAGCATTCTCCCCGTCATTACCTCGAGACGCTTGAAATGTCCCGTGCCCAGCGGCGCGTACACCCACTCTCGGTCGTGCAAGTGAAGAATCGCACTCGCCGGAATCGACGCCCGCGCCTCCGCCTGCTTCCCATAAAATGTTGCCGTCACGAACATTCCCACCCGCATGACTCCGGGATTCGCAACTTCCAGGCGAACTTTCGCGGTACGGATATTAGGGTCGAGCACCGGCAAAATGTTATCGATCCGTCCCTTCAGGACTTTGTCGGGATACGCGTTCAACCGGATATCTGCGAAGTCGCCGACCTTCACCGCGTCCAGATCGTTTTCGTAAACGTCGCAGATGATCCACACAAAAGAAAGATCTGAAATCGTGAACGGATTCGGCGAGCCCAATCCTTGCACGCCCGACGCATTGGTAATCTGTTGATCTGTGATCACGCCCGAGATTGGCGCCTTCACATCCACAATCCCCGACGGATGATCTTTATCGATGCCCAGCAGCCGCAATTGTTCGCTGGCCGCATCCAGATCGGCCTGCGCATCTTTCGCGACATCCTCCGCCTGCTCCAATGCGCTCTTCGCCACGGCGCCTTTGTCGTAAAGCAATTTCTGTCGCTCCAACTGCAAGCGCGCCAGTAGTTCGTCGTTTACCGCCTTGCGATAATTCTGGTAGGCCCCGGAAACGTCGTTGCTCTGAACTTTCATCAGCAACTGACCTTTTTTGACGACGTCGCCCAGCCGCGCCTTCACTTCCACCACTCGCCCCGCGGCCACTGAAATCACCGGCACTGCTCGCGCAATATCGGGCTGCACCACTCCGGTAACGTTCAGCGCCGGCGCAGACTTATACTCCGCTGCAGTTGCCAGCGGAAATTGCTCCGGGTGGTCAACCTTGAAATTGTTGGCGTCAAGATCGGGCTCCACTTGCACCGGAGGCGGCGCCTCGGCCTTCGGGTCCGCCTTGGCCCCGTTGCAACCCGCAAAGAAAGGCAGAAAGAAAGCGAGGGTCAGGCAAAATGCCAGATAAACCTCCCGCCCCGCCAGGGATTGAAAGCATCGATTTCTCATTGCACAACCTCCCGCCCCACCGCCTGGTTCAACTGCGCGGCCGACGTCAAGTACGAACCCACCAGGTTGGTGTAACTCAGTTCCACGCTGCGGTATTCGCTTTCCGCATTCAGAAAATCCAACAACGACGCCCCGCCATGCTGATACGAAAACAAAATCGTGTCCCGCACTCGCACCGCCTGCGCCAGATATTTCTGTTTGTAAGGCCGCAGCAAAATCACGTTGCTGTTCAACGTCGCATACGCCGAATCCACGTCGCTGAATACCTGCGCCTGCGCCGCGTCCCGCAACTTTTCCTGCCGCGCAATGTCGATCTTTGTCTGCAGCTTGTTTCCCTGATTCCGGTCAAAAATGCGCAGCGGTATGCTCACGTCCACGCCAAAATAAAAATCGATCGGCGGATTTCTTCCCACGTCGAAGCTGAACGTCGGATCCGTCGACCCGTTCGCGACCGCCAGCTTGTAATCGGTCTGCGCCTTATCCACCGCCTGCACTGCGGCCTTCAAGTCCGGACGCGCATCCATCGCCATTTGCCGGTACCCATCCAGCGCCCCAATCTGATCGCTAAAATCGAACACGCCCACAATGTCGAACTGCTCCACCGGCGTGCGGTCGTTCAACAACATCAGCATCTGGATCTTTGCCGTCCGCAAATTCACTTCCGCCGTCTGCACGTCAGACTCGTACTGCACCCGCTGCAACTCCAGTCGGTCCAGATCGATCTGCGCGATGTCGCCCGCTTCGTAGCGATCGCGGCTGATCTTCAGCACGTGGTCGTAGTACTCGAGATTTTCTTTCGAAACCTGCAACACTGCTTTCGCCTGCAGCGTCTGCACAAACGCGCTGCGAAGATTGAAAAGCAACCCCCGCTCCAGGTCATCCTGCTGCGAAATTCCAATCGCTGTAGCCTTCTTCGCGCTCTCCGTGCGCAACTCCCGCTTATGCGCGCGCTCGTGCAAATAGCTCACCGTTGCCGAGGGCAGCAAATAGGCAAAAGCTCCATGCGGCTGCCCCGTATTGAACGGAGCGATCTGATCCGAAAGCAGCGTCAGATTCGGATTCGGCCGCAGGTGCGCCGTGATCTCCTCGGCCTGCAATTCGTTGATGTTCAACTTCCCCGCCAGCAGCGTAGGGTTGCCCAGTTCCAGACGGTCCTTCACCTGCTCCCATGTCAGCGCCAGAGTCGGCTGCTTTGCCTGCGGCCCAGCCGGAGAAGCAGTCGTCGTCTGCCCAGCCACCCCCGCCGCTGTGCCCAGCAGAGCCAGCACCGCCCAACCTCGCAAGATTTTTCTCAGCATCATGAAATTCGCAAAATGCTTCTGAATCCCATCCTGTTTCTGAATCCCAACTTGTTTCCGAATCCGAACACGTTTTTGAATCCGAAGAAGATCGACAACACGACCCGCGCCGGCGAACGCAGATTTTCTTGGGTGTCCGTTATCCCGGTAAGTATCTGCTAAAACGGATCTGCTAAAGATGTGCGGATCCCGCTGCGGATTTCTGAATGATCTCCATCAGCGATTTGGAACCATCGTCGTATCCAACAATGATTCACCCAGGATGGGTCGGAGAACTACCCGAGAGGGGAAATAGGAGGCGCGCGTCCGGCAGGGAGGACGCAACCCCTTGCCAGCGGCAACAAAGAAATATCCAAAACTTCAAGCGGTCGAACTTCCTGAACATCCAGCCACGTCGCACTCGCCACCAACGCCGGAGGCCCTTGCAGCCGGTTGACCCAAGCCGAACTTTTTTCGCTTCCAGCCTGCCGCACCGCTCGCTTGCTCGATGCCGACTCTTCCATCTCCGCCCGCATCGCGTGCAGATCATCGGTGGCCGAAATTACCGGGAACAGCAGAACCAGTGCACATCCCAGTGCCAGCAAACACTGCAACGGACTCGGCCTTCTGACCGTCGCTCCGGCACTCCGCCGCCACAGCCAGTAAGCCGGCAATGCCAGCAAAACCCACACGAGATTAAGCAGCAGCTCCATAACAAAAGGCAGAAATACAGAAGACCCAGAAAGCCCTATTTCGATTAGGCCCGTAGATATGAGCGCGAAACACTAGTTTTTCAGAAATCCAAAACCCAAGTCAACATGACCACAGTTACTGCAGGTGGTGCGGCTTTGTCATTCCGAACAAGCGTTCTTTGCGCAGTGAGGAATCTGGGCGAGCCGCGCGACGGGTCGCGTCCTTTGCGACCCATTAATCGCGCGTTTGGCTCGCTTTCCTCATCAAACTGCACTCCAAATACAGTACCGCCGCAAACAAGATCGGAAACCCATCGCCGCGCACCGCGCCTTCAACCCGACAACCGCCCTACGGCCCAACCGTCACCTGCAACGGCCCCGGCGTCTGCATCGCTCTTTTGTAAATCGCGTTCCGCTTAGCCACTTCGCCCACTACGTTGACATAGATCACATATGCCCCGTACGGCAACGTCTCGCCAAACGGCAGCAACATGCCCTGTGTCCCTTTGGTCAGCGCAAAATGCTGGTAGCCAATCTCCGTAGCCCTGCCATTCTCCGCCACAGCCTTCACGTCAAAGGTTAAATCGAGGTCGTCCACGGTCGTGTTTGAAATCTCGACGATGCCCTCAATGCGGCTCCCTGTCACATGCGCGGGATCCTTCCACGCCAGCGTGATCGCCTCCACCACTTTAATGATGTATCCCCGCTGCACCGCCAGCTGCGGTTTGCCGCCATCTTTCACCACCACCGTAAACTGATATTCGCCGGCGCGCTGCGCTTCTCCGTGCAAGTCCCCATTGTCGTCGAGCGTGAGCCCCGGCGGCAGCGTGCCTTTGTCCACCGTCCAGTGCAGCACCGGCACATAGTTGCCTCGCGCATGAAAAAACACATGATATTGCCCATGCGGATACGTGGCTGGCAACTCTGTCGGCTCAATCACCAGCTCATCCGCCGAGGCCTGCGCCGCCCCGCCTTGTCTCGCTGTAGTCTGTCCCGCCGTAGCCTGCGCCCCAGCCTGCCCAAACGCCATGCCCACTGCAACCACGAACGCCAACGCCCTGCACGTTGTCATCCTGAGCGAAGCGAAGGACCTATGCAATCTGCCTGCGCAGCCACGAGCCGCGTTCAGTCTCATTAGAATTCCAACCTCGGTACAGACGCCGCACAACCATGCTACCGGATTCCCCACATCAAAGCACAACTCCGCGACCGCAGCCTAGCTTCGCCTCCCGATTAAGATGCGAAAACTCCCACGCCCGCATCCGCATTCACCTAACATTAATGTAAAGATATATATGCGCCGAAAAACTTGCGCTACTTATTCCCGTGGTTCGGGTTTAATGCAAGGGAATTCACCTGTGCTAACCTCGACTCAAAAGGTGACCCGGTTCCAGACTCAGTTTTCTTCCAGGGGGAAGTTATGTCAGTACGCAACGGATTCGTCCTGCTCCTCGCGCTCTCTGCGCTCACATTCTTAGTCGCTTGCGGCAGCAATTCGCCCAAAGCAGTGCCGCCGCCTAGCGGCGGTTTCACCACGAGCAGCCTCAACGGAACATATGTGTTCTCATCAACCGGACTTGACTCGTCGGGAGCGTTCCTTGCTATCGCCGGCGCCTTTGCCGCCAACGGAAGTGGCGGCATAACTGGTGGCACCATGGACATTGTTGATCCCGATATCACACCGACGTCTCCGGTCGCGCAAGGGATTCCAAGTGGCTCCTATAGCATCACGGCAGACGGCCGCGGCACAGTCAAACTCGGAGCAGTTACGCTCGACTTCGTCTTGACTTCCAGTTCGCATGGGCTGGTCACGGAATTTGACGGCCTTGGCTCCGGAAGCGGCACCATTGACCTACAGAGCACAGCCCCCACTCTAGCTCAGCTTGCCGGTCCCTATGCTTTCAGTTTCGCGGGTGTGGACGGCAGTCTCAATCCCACCGCCACTGCGGGTTCGTTCACACTCGGGGCCTCAGGGAACCTAACTACCGGTGTTCAGGACTTCAATGACGACGGTTTTCCTTTTCTTGCCAACGCGATCTCTCCTGGAACCATAACGCTGGGAACCGGCACTGGCCCTGCCTCGACGACCCTCACCACAACGGGCGCGCTTCCCGTTTCGCTGGCCTTTGACATCTACCCGATTGACGCCACGCACATGAAGTTCATCGAAACCGACTACGTTCAGTTCCTCGCTGGCGATGCCTTCACTCAAGTTGGCGCTTCCATCCCCAACGGCCCGATGGCCTTTACCACGGCGGGTCTCAGCTCCAGCGGCCCTGTTGCGACGGGCGGACTCATGACCTCGGACGGAACGGGTGGCTTTACCGGCGGCCTTGAAGATGTCAACAATGCCGGTACCGTATCTCCCGCTCAATTGGCCTTCAGCGGCGTCCCCGCGCCGGGCGGAGCGGTGGGCGGCAGGGTGATTGTCAATCTCAGTGGTTTCACCCCAGCTATCCAGTGGGTGATCTATCCTATCAACGGCGGAGTTCTTATGCTGGAGACGGATAGTTTGGCTATCACCGCAGGCACTGCTTACGCTCAAACAGGTCAGACGATACAAGCCTCCCAAGGTTACGGACTAAACCTTAGCGGCTCGAACTCCGGCGGCTTCGAGGAAGACGACATTGCCGAATTTACGACCACCAGCACTGGTTTCAGTGGCCTGGTTGACCTCAATGATGAAGGCACCCTCACTCACGACAAAGCACTGACCGGCAGCTATGCTCCCGATTCACCAGCCACCGGGCGCGGCTCTGCCACAACTAATTTCTTCAACTACGAGTACTACGTCGTAAGCGGGTCGACCGTGCTAATTCTTGAGAGCGACTCCACACAAGTGGGGGTGGGAACGATGGAGCTTCAGAGCACTCCCGGCTCTGCAGCGGTGGCGCGGCCAGCCATCTCAATCGTGCACCCTGCCACGCGCACGCACGCGAATCTGCGGCAACGCAAGTAGACGCTTGGCAAACGAGGCTTCAAACCCAGGGCGCGGCTCATCCCGCGCCCTTTTTCATCCCCCACCTCTTTCCCATGACCTTCGTTACCTTTATCAACACCCATTCGTGAAGCACAATCACTTAAGTTTCTCGTCCCAACTACGGGAGAAGTGCGGAGAGACCAAGGTGCGCGAAAGACGCATGCAGCGTGCATTCCAATTCGCCGTCATTTTTGTCTTCGCCAGCGTATCGCTGGCGGCGGCGCGCGATATTGCACTGGTCTCCAATAAATCCACGAATCGCGGTGACGTAACCGTCGCCGAGTTGGTGAAGGTCTGCAAAGCCCAAACCAGCCGCTGGCCTGATGGCAAGCCCATCACGTTCGTGATGCGCTCACCCTCCGTGCCTGAAATGAAGATGGTGGTCGAAAAGGTTTACGGCATGTCCGAGAGTGAACTCAACAGCCTCATCGTTACCTCGAATCGCGGACGCCCCGGTCATCCCGCGATTCTGGTCGTCGAGTCCGACGAAGAACTGGTAAACAAAGTTGCCTCGACGCCCGGAGCCGTTGGCGTTGTCGATGTGTACTCCATCAACAGCAGCGTCGCCATCGTCAAAATTGCCGGCAAACTCCCGCTGGAACCCGGCTACCTGCTGCACGGAAACTAGAAAGTCGGTGGCTAGTGCTAGTGGTCAGCGGTCAATATTGTCATTCCGAGCGAAGCGAGGAATCCTGGTTCTTGCCGGCACAGGCAGAAACCCAGATCCCTCATTTCACTCGGGATGACATTACTGAGCACTGATCACCGACCACTGACTTTGACCAATGTCTGCTCCTGGCAAAAAACTCGCACCCGCGCCGCCGGCGAAATCCGCCGAGCCCGCGCGGCTCAAGTCTTATCCGCGCCGCTATCCCCGCTTTGCCATCGACGCACGCATGCAGGTACGCATGTTCAAGGACGGCGAATTCCGCAGTTGCTGGGGACGCTCCACCGAACTCGGCCTGGATGGCATTGGCGCAACTCTCACCGGCGACCTCGAGCCCGGCGAAATCGTCTCCCTTCAGATTCCGCTGCCCCTGAGCAGCTTCACCTTGAAGGTGCGTGCCATCGTCCGCTACCGCCAGGGCCTGCGTTACGGCTTCGAATTCCTCACCGTCAGCGACTACCAGCGCGACATGGTCCGCCGCGTCTGCGAAATCCTCGCTAGCAAAAGCTAGGCCATTGAGCGGCTCAAGCCATAGCCCTTGGAACGTGGCATCGAGTGTCTGTAAACATCTAGCGGTATCTCGACGAAATGACGCGGCGTTTTAACAACCGTAAAATACGTTTCTCTTCCACGATAAGATGCTGAAACTCATTCACTCTGACAACCTCGAATATAAGGAACTCACGAAAGCTGCTTAGTATTCCTTCCCTGCGCATTCTAAGCATTGATTGACTGAAACGGCAGCCAAGTCGCTAATCGAACCGATGACAATGAGTATTCCAGGCTCCTCGTTTCCATACCCCATGAAGCGAAAACTGAGCGGTTGGGCGTGTTTCAGGTAGGAAAACCACCTCTCGGCTGGATCGGCCATTGCAAGTATCTCTGGAGGCACATGAGGGGCCACGTTGGGCGATTTACAGAGCAGTTCACCAGCATGTTTGCAGAGTGTCGAGGTTCGGGCCGCTATGGAGTTATCCCCTCCAGTCAAGTTCCAAGTTTCCGTTCCTCCCCGTCTGCATGAGTCAACTCGGATTCCGGTCTTGGTCAAAGGTTCAAAGCGTCCCGCGTGTTCCTTCCAGTCTCCAGCCCAATCCCGTTGCACTTTCTTCTGGCGTGCAGCGGCAAGTTCTTCGCGGTATTTCGCCTCAGCCGTCGAGAGGGCTGATTCAAGAGCCTGACGGTGCTCTTCCTTCGCTGCCGCAAGCGAAGACCGCAGGTGTTCGCGGTGCTGGTCGTCTGCCGCTGCGAGAGCCTCTTCATACGCGGCAAGAGTTTGGCGATGATGTCGAAAACTACCTTCTATCAGCATCAAGGCGAAGATAACCAAAAAACTAATTACGCCGATCTTCCAGTCAAAATGCAGTCGGGACGTGTAGGTGTCCCAAAAGGCTCTTACGCCGGACGATCCCCACTTTGCAATGATTTCGTCGGCGCCCCAAAACATCCCCCATAGCGCGGCTACCCCGACCCACCACGGTTTCCCGATGCTCTTGACGTGCAGCCATCGCGCCTTAATTCCGTTGATGCGCGGCCCTTTTGAATGAAGCGGAATCGGATGCATTCCCAGTGGTTTGTCTCTAGGGTCTTTGTATTTGGCCCACCAAGCCCCCTGCATGTTTTCAGGAAGATTGGGAAGTGGAGGCGGTGGCTGGCGCAGGATGATTGGCTTGGGCTTTTTCTGCTTCCCGAACATGTCGGAATTGTATTCTGTCTTCTTACGTCAAAATTTACATTCCGCCTTAAATTACCTCAGTAACTTTCGAGTCACTTCCGCGCATTCTACTATCGCTCCTGCTGGGTATTTCACACGGAGAATTTTTCAAAATGGGTGATCGGTTCACCCAATCGTCTCGGCCCCGGGAACTCGTGCGCGCTCGCAGCCTTCAGCAGGCGCTTCAGCGCGGAGCCCCACCCACGTTTATTCCGCCCAGCATTCCCAATCCCGTCGCGCAACCTCTGTTTCTTTCCTGGTGCGTGGAAACAGAGAGCGACACTAAGCTCGAAGCGAATTCGGAAAAAACTCTCGACGCCCGCCGCCAATATCTCGAGCAACTGTTTGAAAGATTGCCCGACGCGGTGATTGTGTTCGACGCCTCTTTCCGTACGCAGTGCGTGAACCGTGAGTTTCAGCGCATCTTCGGCTACTCCGCCGAGCAAGCTCTCAGCCAGCCCATCGACTCGCTCATCCTTCCTCCCGACCGTGCCGCCGAAGCCGATTGGATGTCGCAATGTCTGCTGCGCGGCGAGCAACTCACCCTCGAAACCCAGCGCCGCCGCCACGATGGATCGTTGCTCGATGTTTCCATTTCTACCGCGCCGTTAATCGTCGATGGCATGCCGGCCGCTTTCTACGCCATCTATCGCGACATCTCCGTCCGCAAAAATGCCGAAGCTCTCAGTTCGGCTCTTTATCGCATCGCCGAAAAAGTCAGCGCCTCACAAAATCTGCAGCAGTTTTTCGCCGCGATCCACGGCATCGTCGATGAGCTGATGTGCGCCCGCAATTTTTCCATCGCCATTCACGATCCCGAAACCCAACTGCTCACCTTTCCCTACTTCGTCGACGAGCAGGAGTCCGCTCCTACTCCGGCAAAGCTAGGCCACAGCCTTGCCGACTACGTCTTGCGCACCGGCGAGTCCGTCCTCGGCACTCCCGAACTCCTGCAGAAATTGCTCAAGCAACGCGAAGTCGAACTTACTGGCCCGCGGCCCGTCGATTGGCTGGGCGTGCCGCTGAAGGTAAATGACCACGTCTTCGGCGCACTCATCGTGAAGAGCTATTCCGAAAACGTGCGCTTTCGCGAACGTGACAAAGATGTTCTCACTTTGATCGCTCAGCAGTTGGCTGCCGCCATCGATCACAAACACAACGAGCAGGCATTACGCCGCTCCGAGGTCCGGTATCGCTCTCTCGTGCAAACAGCGGTCTACGGCATTTACCGCTCCAGCCTCGAGGGCCGCTTTCTCGACGTGAACCCTGCGCTCATCGGAATGCTCGGTTATAACTCGCCCCTCGAAATTCTCGCGCTGGATCCGCGGAAGGATGTTTTCTTCGACCCCGCCGACTACTCGCGCCTGGTTGACGAATTCCGCCGCAACGGACGCATGGATGGTTTTGAAGTCCGCTGGAAGCGCAAGGACGGCTCCGCCATCAACGTCCGCATCAGCGGCCGCGCCGTGGCCAGCGGAGACGCGCCCACCGACGTGCTCGAAGCCATCGCCGAAGACATCACCGAGCGCCGCCTGCTCGAAGATCAATTCCGCCAGGCCCAGAAAATGGAAGCCGTGGGCCGTCTCGCCGGCGGCATCGCCCACGACTTCAACAATTTGCTCATGGTCATCAGCGGTTACACGGAAGTTCTCCTCGGCCAGCTCTCGCAAGGCGAATCTCTGTATGCCAAGGCTGAAGCCATTCAACAAGCTTCCGATCGCGCCACTACGCTCACTCGCCAGCTTCTCGCTTTCAGCCGCAAGCAACTGCTCGAACTCAAAATCATCGATGTCAATGCTATCGTCGCCGACATGGAGCGGCTCCTTCGCCCGCTCATCGGCGAAGATATCGAACTCACCACCAGCCTCGCTCCTTCGGTCGGCTGCACTCGCGCCGACGCCGGCCAGCTCGAGCAGGTCATCATGAATCTCGTCGTGAATGCGAAAGACGCCATGCCCAACGGCGGCAAAATCTGCATTCGCACCGCCGAGGTTATCCTCGACGACTCTTACCGCCCGGAAAATACTTTCATTAAGCAAGGCCCATACATCATGATTTCGGTCAGCGACTCCGGCCAGGGCATGGATCGCGAAACTCAAGCGCGCATTTTCGAACCTTTCTTTACCACCAAGGAAAAAGGTAAAGGCACAGGGCTGGGGCTTTCCACCGTCTACGGAGTCATCAAGCAGAGCGGCGGCTACGTTTTCGTGCAGAGCGAATTAGGCCGCGGCACCGTCTTCACCATTTATTTTCCGCGCGTCGACGGCCCCTCGCAGGCCCGCAATACGCCTCAAGTTTCGCTCACCGAAGGCGGCGGCTCCGAAACCATTCTGCTCGTCGAAGATGAAGATTCCGTCCGGCAACTCGTCCGAGAAACTCTTGAATCCCGCGGCTATCGCGTCCTCGAAGCGGAGAACGGCAACGCCGGACTCGCTCTCGCGGCCAGCCACGCCGATACCATTCACCTCGTCATCACAGACGTTGTCATGCCCGGTCTCAGCGGCCACGAACTCGCCCAGCAACTCAAGCCCGCGCGTCCCGGCATCAAAGTTCTTTATCTCTCCGGCTACGCGCAGGACGCCTTCCCCAGCCCACTCCCCGCAGACAGCCAAAAAGCATTCCTGCAAAAACCCTTCACCCTGCAAAGCCTGGCCCGCAAAGTCCGCGAAGTCCTCGGCCCGGCTCCCCAATAGTCGGTCCTTCGCTTTCCCAGTTGCCAAAACTCACCCAAGTTTTAGGGATTGCAGCGAAATGCATTTCCGTTGTATAGTCAGTCCGCTCGTATTTCCCCTCCCTCCTCGGTAATTGGCCGATTTTGTTCCTCTCGGAGATTTATTTATGAAGGTCTGGATTGCAATTAGCGCGGCTGCCATCGTCCTGTTTTCATTTAGCCCCAAAGGCTGGAGCCAGAGCGAAGAAGTGCTCTATGCCTTTAGCGGTGGAGCTGACGGCGGGACGCCATACTCCACATTGACTTTTGACAGCTCCGGGAACCTCTATGGCACCACCTTCAACGGTGGCGCTGGTGCTGGCGCAGTCTATGAACTGTCGTCCGCTTCCGGCACGTGGAAAGAAACGGTTCTTTTCAGCTTCAACGGTACCGACGGATACGGTCCCTATGGCGGTGTCGTTTTTGACCGAGAAGGCAATCTATACGGCACGACTACAGGCGGAGGAGCGCACGGATCCGGCACTGTCTATGAGCTGAAGCGAACGTCCAACGGTCTTTGGAAGGAGGCGGTTCTGCACAGCTTCGAAGGCAGCCAAGGCGGAGACGCTCCCGAGGGCAACTTGGTTTTTGACGATGCCGGGAATCTGTATGGCACAACATTCTACGGCGGCAAGTACGGCAAGGGCATGGCCTGGAGACTTTCGCCCAACAGCCGAGGTGGATGGACGTCAAGAATACTGCACTCGTTTGGTTCAGGTACAGACGGAGCTAATCCCTCCGCAGGAGTAATTCTCGACTCGGAGGGGAACGCCTACGGTACGACTTGGATAGGCGGCGAAAACAACGCAGGAGTCATTTTCGAGCTGGCGCCGACGCCAGCCAGTCCATGGAAAGAAAGGATTCTCTATAACTTTAGTGGTATCGGCTCCGCCGGTGGACTGATCTTCGATGCGCAGGGAAATTTGTATGGGACTTCCTTCGAAAATCTGGTCTTCAAGCTGATGAAGTCCTCGGGTGATAAGTGGGTTGAAAGCAGTCTGGCTTCTGTTGAGAACGGCCCGGAATCGACTCTGGTATTTGACACTGCGGGCAATCTTTACGGCACGACGCTCGATGGCGGGACTTCCGAGATGGGTTCTGTCTTCGAATTGTCACCTGCGACGGGCGATACCTGGACCCAGACTCTGTTGTACAGCTTTGTCGGCGGCAGCGACGGAAGCCGCGCGGATGTCGGTCTCACTCTGGACTCCGCTGGCAACCTTTACGGAACCACGTATGCCGGCGGCGGTACCGGGTGTGGCGGAAGTGGATGCGGTGTTGTGTTCCAAGTCAAACCCTGATTTCGCTTTAAGGTGGCGCAGATGGATTCTCGTGAGCCAGCGTTGCCGCGTGGATGAATCTCCCCGCAACCACTCCGCTCTTTTCCTCCACTAACATAAAACGCGCTGAATCTGTCTCTCCGCTCTCATCATCAGTACAATAAGAACTCTGGAGGAAAAACAATGGCTTTCGAACTACCACCCCTGCCGTACGATTACGCGGCGCTCGAACCGGTCATCGATAAGCAGACGATGACCCTGCACCACGACATGCATCACGGTGCCTATGTCAAGAACCTCAACGCAGCCATCGAAAAGCATCCCGAACTAGGCAGCAAATCCGCCGAAGAATTAATCAAAGACCTCAACGCAATTCCAGAAGACATTCGTGCCGCAGTGCGCAACAACGGCGGCGGCCACGTCAACCACACCATGTTCTGGAAGATCATGAAGCCCAAAGGCGGCGGCGATCCCAGCGGCCCCGTCGCTCAGGCCATCACCAAAACCTTCGGCACCTTCAAGGATTTCCAAACCAAGTTCAACGACGCCGGCGTCAAACAGTTCGGCTCCGGATGGGTCTGGCTCGCCGGCAAAGGCGGCGGTGAAGTGCACATCATGAGCACGCCCAATCAGGACAGTCCGATCTCGCAGGGCCATTTCCCGATCTTCGGCAACGACGTCTGGGAGCACGCCTACTACCTCAAATACAACAACCGCCGCCCGGAGTATCTCGCCGCCTGGTGGAATGTAATCAACTGGGACGAAGTCAACGCCCGCTTCGAAGCCTACAAGTCCGGCAAGTCTGTAACCGAACCCGCCCTGGCTCATCGGTAAGATTCTTACCGATAGGTTCCCAGCAGAACGAACTCCTGCTGACTTGTCATCCTGAGCGTAGTGGCCGCTCCGCGACGCGGAGCGGCCACGAAGTCGAAGGATCCCTGTTCCGCGCACGCCTCCCGCCGCAGTCTCAAGGCGTTCTTCCATTGCCTATGTAGCGACAGCCGCCTTCGGCTGTCCCGCCAAGCGAAGCGAGGCGGAATCTACCAGAGACGGTTGCGCCATCGAGGTTGCAGAATCGAACTCTGTCCAATCAAAAAGGCCCCGTGACCCACGGGGCCTTTCCTTACCGAGCAACTCCCAACTACGCCGCCGCTGTCTCCATGTACTCATCGGGAGCGGCTTCGAATTCCTTTCTGCAATTCTCCGAACAGAAAAAATATTTCTTGCCCGCAAACTGCGTATGGAATTCGCTCCTCTTGTCATCCACTTTCATTCCACAGACGGGGTCAGTTGTCATGATTCCTCCACGATAGAATTTTGCTCCAGCGTGCTTTCACTTCGCTGCCGGGGACACTGCAAAGACCCTGCCGTTCTCCGCCATCTCCAAATTGCTGATCTGCTTCAGCTTGCCCGCTCCAAAATTTTCCCCGCAGAAACACCTGAGAAAAATCTTCCAACCGGATGCACGTTATACCCAGCTCAATCCGCGCAGGTGCCCCACGAGACAGAGGCCGCAAAATGCTCGAACGCCACAAGCAAAAGAAATTCGCACACACTGACCCCAAGTCACCAACTGCTGCTTTCTGCATTTCCTGTGCGCCCCTGTGGACAATCTACCGTCCCGCATTCCCAACCCTTCGCGACCCAACTCTCCCGCACGCAGAACTCGCGCCCTGCATGCGGCCTGGAGACAGTCCGATGAAAAAATTCCCGACTGGCATCGATCCACAATTCCGCGCCAGTCATTTTCCTCAATTGCACCAAAAATACTGAATTGACCTCGCGCGGTTTCCCTCGTACAGTCTTTTTCGCCCCTCTCGACAGCAACCAAAGCAAACTCGGTCGAAGACAGTAACCCGACCGAAGTTGCAATATCGGCCGGTCGGCAACAGCCGCCCATCCACCAACATCACCGTTGCTCATTCTTGATAACAATTTAAACCCGGTTGGCGCCCCATGAAAGCTACAAATCGCTGGATCACATACCGCACCCGCTTCCTCGTCAAAGCCAAGCAACTCAACTCCAGTCTCAACTTCACAGACTCTCTCGGTCGACAGCACTCCGGACGCAAGGGCGACTATCTCGTCGAATCTGCTGATGGAGTTCTCCGCATAGCTCCGCGTCAGATCTTCGAAGACATCTACGTCCCCCTCATGGTCGGGGAGGGAGAGAATCCCGAGAACGTGGAGAATTTCCAGTCGCTCACACCTTTGCCGCAGCCCTTCACTCTGCGCAAGCGATCAGCTCCAGCCCTGCTCTCGATTCCCCCTCATCTCGCCCGAAAATCTCCCCAGCCCTGCCGCGACCGCAGCTCCCCCAGCCCTAGCCTGCGCTCGTTCTAGCCGACTAGCCGAGCCGAACCAGCCCCGGAGGGGCGGCAGATTATAGCCCCGGACGTAGTCCGGGGTTGGCTCGAAAAAATGGAACCAAGTCCCGGTGGGACGACAGAAAATTGTGGAAGTTGACGTAGAGCGGCGCGCACCCCCACTTTGTGAACGCACCATGAATTCGATTTGTGGAAAACCAATCTCGGCACCCCGCATCAAGCCCGTCATTGCTGGAGATACAACCTATGGTGTTTATCTCTTGACAGGCACAATAAGCGGGAGTAACTTTGCATTCCCATAGCCCTTTTGAAACTCGTCTCGCGGGAACGGGACGAGTTTCCATAGAGCAAGAAAAAGAGGCGTCAGAAAATAAGGTTGGGATAGCGCTAGGCCAGAGGTGACCCGGCTCTAGTCCTGTAAACGTAAGAAAACAATCAGCCAAAGGCGATGGCGAGGCTTCCCTCGATAACCGGAAGCCAGAGCCTGAAGCCCGGTCGACAGTGCGGTGATCGTTCCCCCGGATCCTCCCCCCGGGGGCTCGGCTTTAGGCGGATTCAACTTAAGCAGCAAGCGACGTGGAAGAGCGGCGATTCAGCGCCGCGATAGATCGCCGAAATGGCCGGGGCTTTAACCCCTGCCGCACTTGTTTTTCGAGGAGCCCAAGATGGAAGCCTTAACCCGCATGGTCGCCGATTCGCTGGCGCGGCACGGTTTCGACCGCCCCGTCGACCCGCGCCGCCTGCAATGGTCGCGCTGGTTCCGTTGCGACTCCCCCCACAGCCTGCTTGTAGTCCCAAGCAAACCCGGCATCTTCGCCCTAGCCGAAGAAGTCATGGACCTAGTCCCCAGCAAAGCATCGGAAGCCGGTAATGCCCATGTGGGGACGGACGCCTTCGTCCGTCCAGCCGAGCAAAGCTCGGCATCTGCATCAGCCGCATCGACTTCTAATGGGAACACGTCTGATGGGACCCAAACCCGGGAAGGGCACGACTTCAGTCGTGCTACCAAACCATTCAAAACCCAGCCGGCTTTATCCGCTGAGCCCACTCGCCGCATGCTGGCCGTCCTCCAATTCTCTGAAGACGACGACATGGCGTTCACCCTCGACCGTATGTTCACCCGCGCCAATCCCATGCGCGCCCGCTTTGCCTCCGGCCGCTGCTTCCTTCGCTTCGTGGTAATAGAAGATCAATCTCAGCGCCGCAGCATCTGCGCCGCCCTCAATCAATGGATGCTCTCCTCCGCCGAAAAAGCCAGCGGAATCGGCACCGACTTCCAATCGTCGCTCGAACTAACCGTAGCCCGTGTGGGTCGGACACTCCCTTCGGCAGGCTCGGGGCAGGCTATGTCCGACAAAGCCGACACGATCAAATCGTCGGTCACCACGATGCCGTCGACAGGTTCGACGTTCATACAAGCAGTATCCGAACTCTCGCTCCCGCACGTAGATTCCGGAGCTAACAAGAATCTTCACTGTCCTCACCCCCTCCCCTCCGGTTTCTAACTCGGAGGGTGGTACGCAAGACCGGGAGTTGGAAGGCCCGGGAAGGGCACGACTTTAGTCGTGCCGTCAGATACCCCCCGGTTGACGTGGGCTTTAGCCCCCGAGGTTTAGATGATCAAACATTCACCGTCGCAAGCAGCACCGTGGAAGAGCGGAGCTTCAGCGCCGCGTCAGAAGCAGAAATAATCCCGGGCTTTAGCCCCCGAGGAACCACCCCAAAAAGGGGAGAAGAAGCTCTTTGCTGAGCCCGGCTCATTTGGGAGGTTTCGATCAACGGTCGCAACAAAGCTGCACGCGTTTTCGTCGTCTTGGGCAGCGTGGTGCTCATCGCAAGCGCTGCGCTTCATTGCTTCGGCGGTTATAGCAAGGTTCTTGTCCCGGCGTTGGCCGCGTCGAATCTGGATCCCGGCCTTCAGGCAGCCCTCCGGGTCGTTTTTCTCTCGCTCGGGTGGCACTGGTTCGTAACTGCGATTGTCGCGTTACTGGCGGGCATCACGGAAACCAGATTGCGCAAGACGCTCGTTCTGATCTGCGGTCTGGCCGTGCTGCTTGAGGCGGGAGTTGGCGTCAGCATGATGGGATTTTTTATAGGCAACGAAATGATCGGCGCAGCCGCGCTGTTGCTTGTTTGCGGCGGCCTGTTATTTGAAAAATCAGGAGCCCAAACATAAAAGGTAACTCGTAAAGATCGGGAAGGGCACGGCTTCAGCCGTGCCGCTAGAAGTCGTTAATGAATGTGGGCTTCAGCCCCTGAGGTGCCAGCCCCGCAAGGCGGAAGAATCGCTCAAATATTAGGAACGTTGCGGACAGCTAGGTAAAGGCGATGGGACAAGAGATAGACGACATCAGAGAGGAGATGACCCAGGCCCTGACGAGGGGCTATGGCCCGAAGGTTGCCAGGTTCGTGCTCGCGCTACTAGGCGGAATTCCGTTCGCCGGTGGCGCATTCGGCGGCGCGGCGGGCGCTTGGTCAGAGGCAGAGCAAGACCATTTCAATAAGGTTGCAGCGAGTTGGCTAAAGCTTCAGGAAGACGAGATTCGGGAAATTGGCATAACGATCGCCGAGGTTCTATCCCGCCTCGACCTAAATGACGCAGAGACCCAGAAACGCATCGAGAGCCCGGAATACCTAAGCTTGATTAAGAAGTGCTTCCGAGACTGGTCGGCCGCGGAAAGCGAAGAGAAACGTGTCTACGTTCGGAACCTGTTGACCACCGCTGCCACAAGCAGGATTTGTACCGACGACGTTGTTCGCATGTTCATTCAGTGGATCGACACGTACTCAGAATTGCATTTCAAAGTCGTGAGGTGGATCTACGGGCACCGGGGCTGCACACGTATGGACATGTGGCTCGGAATCTACGGCGAAAGAGTTCGAGAGGATTCAGCGGAAGCTGACTTGTTCAAACTCCTGATTCGTGGCCTGAGCACAGGGGAAGTAATACGGCAACACAGAGAGAAAAATTACGACGGCACCTACATTAAGAAAACTCGTCCACCCCGTCGGGGCATACGTGCCCAAACGCTGAAATCAGCATTCGACGATGAAGAGGAGTACGAGCTAACCGAGCTAGGAACACAGTTCGTACGCTACACAGTAGAAGGGGCGATGCCGAAGATCGCCCCGTTTGGGACCGCGCACCCGACGGAGGGTCCGACTGCGCGGGACGTATCAATATGAAAAAAAGGAGGGCAGAAGTAAATGACGCCGAGGGCGCTATTTCGCAAGTACAACATTTTCTCCGTGCAACAGCACCAGGAGCAGAAGGTGAAAGAGGCAGTTCGGGCACTGCCGCAAGAGAGGCTCAGCGAGGACGAAGAGAAGCTGGCGGCCGAAATAGCGGCCAGCCTCACGATGGACCTCCCGACCCTCGACCCGTCGCAGGTCTACCAAACGGACAGGCAAGTACAGCTGGACGCAAGAGCTCTCCCCAACAGGTTTGTGTTCAATCGCTCTCGGCCAGTACCGGTAGACGGCACGGAGATAACAATCCACATCCCCTTTACGGGCGACCCATCGATGTTCGACGTGTGCCCATCTCATCACAACCTGAATCCACCAATCGCGGAAATCGACGCTACAAACAGCGAAATCCTGCTGATATACCGAACTGCCGAAGACAACTTACCTATCAAAGCTAGGTACGAGGCGACGCTGCGCGATATCTCGCAACACCTGGAGTGGCTGCGGCCCGCTGCCACTCAAACCGATGGCCTGAAGCAAATAGCGCGCGGCGAACTCGCCAAACGCAGGCAAGCAAGCGAGGCACATGCCAAGATCGTAGGCGCACTGGGCATCCCGAGAAGACCAGATCGCCATGCTTAGCAAAGCACTGACAAAACGCAACAGCGTCCCAGAAACAACCTCCCATCGTGGAGCGCGGGGACGGATGCAAGAATCTAACTATTAATGGAGAACGCAATGCCGGACATTAAAACTACCATCGATTCCCTCGCCGCGGCCGCCCCCGCATCCCCTGCCACCCCTGCCAACGCAAGCCCGAAGAAGACTGCCCCCGGCTTGTCCTTCCGCCGCTTTTTCACCAAGCCCGGCGTCTCTCCCTACGACGAACTCGAATGGGATCTCCGCCTCGCTCAGATCACTGATGCCCAGGGCAACGTGATCTTCGAGCAGAAAGACGTCGAAGTCCCCAAAGACTGGTCGATGACCGCGACCAATATCGTGGCCAGCAAATATCTGCACGGCAAGGTCGGCACGCCCGAGCGCGAAACCGGAGTTCGCCAGCTCGTTACTCGCGTCGCCGAGACCATCCGCAACTGGGGGCTCGACCAGGGATATTTCAAATCGCCCGAAGACGGCGCAACTTTCCACGACGAACTCGTGCACATCCTCGTGCGCCAGTACGCTGCCTTCAACTCTCCTGTCTGGTTCAACGTGGGCTGCGACCGCATCGAGCCCAACTCCGATGCTCGCAACTGGCATTGGAATCCGCGTACGCAACAAGTCGAATTCGGCGCCACCGGCTATAGCCATCCGCAATGCTCCGCCTGCTTCATCAATTCGGTGAAGGACTCGCTCGATTCCATCCTCACCCTGGCGAAGACTGAGGGCATGCTCTTCAAGTGGGGCAGCGGCACCGGAACCAATCTCTCGTCCCTGCGCTCATCCACCGAAGGTCTCAGCGGCGGAGGCACGGCCAGCGGCCCGCTCAGCTTCATGAAAGGCTTCGACGCATTCGCCGGCGTCATCAAGTCCGGAGGCAAGACTCGCCGCGCCGCCAAGATGGTCATCCTCAATGTTGACCACCCCGACATCGTTGAGTTCGTCGAGTGCAAGCAGAAAGAAGAAGCCAAAGCACACGCTCTCGTCGCCATGGGATACGACGGCTCGCATCCCGATTCCGACGCCTATTCTTCCATCTTCTTCCAGAACGCGAATAACAGCGTCCGCGTTACCGACGACTTCATGTACGCCGTCATGCGCGACACCGAGTTCTCTACCAGGTCGGTGCGCGATGGCAGCGTCATGAAGACCTACAAAGCCAAAGACCTGCTGAAAAAAATTTCCGAGGCCACCTGGCACTGCGGCGATCCCGGCATGCAATATGACACCACCACAAATCGCTGGCACACTTCGAAGAACACTGCCCGCATTAACGCGAGCAATCCCTGCAGCGAATACATGTTCCTCGACGATTCCGCCTGTAACCTTGCCAGCCTGAATCTTCTGAAGTTCGCACCCAACGGCACCTTCGATGTTGAAGCCTATCGCCACGCCGTCGACATCCTGATCACTGCGCAGGAAATCCTCGTCGACAACGCTGGCTATCCCACCGAAATGATCATGCGCAACTCGCATGACTACCGCCCACTCGGCTTGGGCTACGCCAATTTAGGCGCGCTCCTCATGGCCGCAGGCCTACCCTATGACTCAGACGCCGGCCGCGACTACGCCGCCTGTGTCACCGCCATCATGTGCGGCGAAGCCTACCTGCAATCGAGCAAGATCGCAGAACAATGCCAGCCCCTCTACCCGGCCACCGACGCCACAAAGAAGAATTTAGCTGAGTCGAATCTCGGTGCCAACTTAGCTGGCACCAGCACTGGCCGTGTGGGGACGGACGCCTTCGTCCGCCCAGCGAGCGAAGCGAGCGCTCCCGAGCACATGCCCGGCGGAGCCTGCCCCGGCTGGTACATCAACCGCGAACCGTTCCTCGATGTAATCCGCATGCACCGCGCCAGCGTAAACAACATCAACAAAAATAACGTCCCCACAGCACTCCACGAATCCAGCAAGCAATGCTGGGACGAAGCCCTCGCCCACGGCGAAAAGCACGGCTACAGAAACTCCCAAGTAACAGTCCTGGCCCCCACCGGCACAATCGGCTTCATGATGGACTGTGCGACTACCGGTGTCGAACCCGACCTTGCTTTAGTGAAATTCAAAAAACTGGTTGGGGGAGGGATGATCAAGATCGTCAATCAGACGGTGCCGACTGCGTTGTTCAAGCTTGGGTACGATCACGATCAGGCGAATGCGATCGTCAGCTACATCGATGCGACAGGAACCATCGAAGGGGCGCCGCATATTAAGGACGATCATCTGGCGGTGTTCGATTGCTCGTTCAAGCCGGCGAAGGGGACTCGGTCGATTGCTTACATGGGCCACTTGCGCATGATGGCGGCGGCGCAGCCGTTCATCTCCGGAGCTATATCGAAGACGGTCAATCTTCCGGAGAACGCGTCGGTCGAAGACATCATGGAGGCTTACCTCCAGGCTTGGAAGCTTGGGCTGAAGGCCGTCGCGGTGTATCGCGATGGCTGCAAGAAGTCGCAGCCGTTGTCAGCGGCGGGAACGAAGACTGCCAACTCCAGTAAGGATGATCCGCGGCCGGGGGCGGCAGCGCCGCAAGAAGAGAATCTCAACGCGCCTCCACGCGCGGTGCGGCACAAGCTGCAGGAAGAGCGGGCGTCGATCACCCACAAGTTCAAAGTTGGCGATCACGAGGGATACATCACGGTCGGCCTCTATCCCAGCGGCGAGCCCGGCGAGCTTTTCGTCACCATGGCCAAAGAAGGATCGACCGTCAGCGGGCTGATGGACAGCTTTGCGCTGGCGGTTTCAATCGCGCTGCAGCATGGCGTGCCGCTGAAGCTGTTCTGTGAAAAATTCGCGCACACGCGCTTCGAACCCAGCGGCTGGAGCGGCAATGCCGATATTGGCTATGCCAAGTCGATCATGGACTACATCTTCCGTTGGCTGCAGATGCGCTTCCTCACCGGCCAGCAGCAGTTTCTGTTTGAGAATCTGCGGCCGAAGTCGAGTCCCGAGTCCCGAGTCCTGAGTCCTGAGGAAATGGGTGCACAGGAACCGCTCGCGACTCGCGACTCAGGACGCAGGACTGGCTCGGTGCACGCCGCCGACGCTCTAGCCGGAATCGTCGACCTGGGCGATGCCCCCACCTGCAGCTTCTGCGGCAGCATCATGACGCGCAACGGTTCGTGCTATCGCTGCGGGAGTTGCGGGAGCACGAGTGGCTGCAGCTAGTAGTTCCTGGGTTGTCTAATTTGCCTTACACATCGCTATGTGTAACAATTTACACATGGCGACAAATTTGGCGTTGGACGACAAGCTCATCGAGGAAGCACGGCGAGCCGGGAAGCACAAGACGAAGAAAGATGCGGTCACGGCGGCGCTCGCCGAGTACGTGAAGCGGCGAAGGCAGTTGCGCATCCTAAGCGCCTTTGGGACTTTTGAATTTGACCCGGCGTATGACTACA
>Ga0307476_10000540_pt1 | contig 28231 bp, 26 predicted proteins | sample atmos_gasesECM2C_2_FD_203314 | JGI IMG/M metagenome (GOLD analysis project Ga0307476, IMG submission 203314) | Hardwood forest soil microbial communities from Morgan-Monroe State Forest, Indiana, United States - atmos_gasesECM2C_05 | ecosystem: Environmental > Terrestrial > Soil > Temperate...
CCTAGGTGTAATTCCTAAGCACGTTGTTCATCCGGCCCTCCTTGGAGGCTGGCGGTGTCGAAGCCCCAGCTCAAGGAGGAAACCGGATGAAACTCCACGCTAACGCGCCCCTCGGCCCGAAGGGCAGGCGCCACATGGTCCTGCGGGTGCTCGAGGACGGGGTCGCGCTCACAGAGGCGGCCGAGGCCGCCGGAGTGAGCGCGAGGACCGCTGGTAAGTGGGTGCGCCGCTATCGCGCTGAGGGAGAGGCTGGACTGCTCGACCGCAGCTCCGCACCGCGCACCGTTCACAACGCGACACCGCCGGATCGCGTCGAGGCGATCACGGCCCTGCGCCGCCTGGCGCTGACCGGCCCCGAGATCGCCGAGCTCCTGGAGATGGCGACCTCGACGGTCTCGGCGGTGCTGAAGCGGATCGGCCTCGGCAAGCTCAGCCGATTGGAGCCCCTGGAGCCGATTCGCCGCTACGAGCGCTCCCGCCCCGGCGAGCTGATCCACATCGACGTCAAGAAGCTGGGGCGGATCGGCCCGCACGGGGCAGGCCACCGCATCGTCGGCCGCAGAGCGCGCCGGGACACCACCAAGCTCGACGCCGCTGGCGTCAAGCGCCGCCAGGTGGGCTGGGAGTGCGTGCACGTCTGCGTCGACGACGCCACCCGCCTGGCCTACGCCGAGGTCCTGCCCGACGAGAAGACGAAGACGGTTATCGGCTTCCTCGGGCGGGCCGTCGACTTTTACCGCTCCCACGGGATCGCGGTCGAGCGCCTGATGACCGACAACGGCTCCGCCTACCGCTCCGCCGCCCACGCCCTCGCCTGCAGGGGGATGGGCATCAGGCACATCCGCACCCGCCCCTACCGGCCCCAGACCAACGGCAAGGCGGAGAGATTTATCCGCACGATGCTGCGCGAGTGGGCCTACGCCGCCGTCTATGGAAGCTCACCCGAGAGGGCCGCGGCCCTCTCGGGTTGGATCGAGCGCTACAACTTCAGGCGACGACACGGCGCCCTCGGCCACCGGCCACCGATTCAGCGGCTACGGGAGCTCAGCCGGAACAACGTGGCTGGCATCTACACCTAGGCGGCCTTGTGGTACTTCCCGTAGCGGCGATCGCCGCCGAAGACCGGCACTTCGTCGCAGATCTGGGTCAGCCGCGAGACCGTTCGCGAACCGATCTGCTCCTCGAGCTCCTCGTGCCCGAGGTTGGTCGAGATCAGCATCGAGCGCTGCGACTCGTAGCGCTCGTTGACCAGGGCATAGAGCTGCTCCAGCACCCAGTCCGAGCGTTTCTCGGCGCCGAGGTCGTCGATGTGGAGCAGGTCGACCGAGGTCAGCCGCTCGAAGAAGGAAAGGTAGGAGTCGCCGCCGGGTTCGGAGTCGTAGGTGCGGCGAATCCGGGCCAGCAGTTTCGGCAGCGAGTAGATCGCGACCGTGCGGCCGGCCTCCAGCGCCGCTTTCGAGATCAGCATCGCCAGCGTCGTCTTGCCGGTGCCGGTGTCGCCGAAGAGCCAGAGCCCGCGGCCCTCCTCGAGCCGCTCCTCGAGCTCGTCGACGTAGGCGCGAACCTCACCGACCGCCGCTTTCGTCTGCAGGTCCCGCGCCATGTCCGAGACCGGGGGACGGTCGAAGGAGACGCCGCGGTAACGCGGCGGGATCACGGAGGAAACGCCGCGGCTGCGGCCGCGGTGCAGGCGCTCGGCCCGGCACTGGCAGGGACGGGCGACGTCCTCGGGGCCGAGGATCCAGCCGGAGCCGTCGCAGACGCCGAGCGGGCAGACCTGGTCCCGGAAAGGTTCGGAGCGGGCGACGGCCATCAGAAGTCAGGCCCCGCCGCGGCCGCGTCCTCGAACGGCGGCGGCTCTTCGCCGGCCGGCTGCTCGATCGGCTGTTCCTGGCCGGAGTAATCGGCGAATTTCGGGAAACGGTCGAGGAAGACCAGCGACCTGGTCCCGATCGGGCCGTTCCTGTGCTTGGCGATGATCACGTCGGCCAGACCGTCGGGCTCCTCGTCGGGGTCGCGGTAGTAGTCGGCTCGGAAGAGGAAGGCGACGACGTCGGCATCCTGCTCGATCTGCCCCGACTCACGCAGATCGGAGAGCTGCGGTTTCGGCGGCGTCCGCTGCTCGGGGGCGCGCGAGAGCTGCGAGATCGCGACGACTGGAACCTCGAGCTCGCGGGCGAGGATCTTCAACCCGCGGCTGATCTGACCGACCTGCTCGACCCGGTTGGCGCGATGGTCGTCGGAGCGCATCAACTGCATGTAGTCGAGGATGATCAGGCCGAGGCCGCCGCGCTCCTGTTCCTGGGCGTGCAGCCGCCGCGCCTTCGCCCGCAGGTCGAGGATCCCGAGGTCGGAGGAGTCGTCGAACCAGAGCGGCGCTTCCTCGAGCTCGTTACACGCCCGCACCACCTTCGGCCAGTCGCGCTCGGCGACCTGCCCCTTGCGCAGCTTGTCGCCGGAGATCCGCGCCCGGCAGGCGATGAAGCGCTGTGCCAGCTCGACCTCGGACATCTCGAGCGAGAAGAAGGCGACCGGTTTGTTCGCCTTGACGGCGACGTTTTCGGCGATGTTGGCGACCAGGGCGCTCTTGCCCATTGCCGGCCGGGCGGCGACGATGATCAGGTTGCCGGGCTGGAAGCCGCCGGTGATCGCGTCGATGTCGCGGAAGCCGGAGGGGGTCCCGGTCATCTCCAGCTCGCCGGTCGAGAGCTTCTCGAGCCGGTCGACCTCGTCGTGGAGGATCTCCGAGAGCAGACGGAAGTCGCTCGCCTGCTCTTTGTGGGCGACTTCGAACAGCAGCTTCTCGGCCCGCTCCGAGAGTTCGCGCGGCTCGCCGTCGCGCTCGTTGACCCAGCCCTGGATCTCCTGGCCGGCGGTCAGCAGCCGCCGCAGCAGCGAGTTCTGCTGGACGATCTCGGCGTAGTGCTTGGCGTTGCCCGCCGCCGGCACCTTCGCCGCCAGCTCGGATACGTAGTGCTTGCCGCCGGCGGCGTCGATCTTGTTGTGCTGGGTCAGCGCCTCGGAGACGCTGAGCTCGTCGACCGGCTTCGAGGCGGCGTAGAGGTCGTGGATCGCGCCGAAGATCTCCCGGTGGCGGTCGAGGTAGAAGTCGGCCGCGTTCAGCTTGACCTCGTCGATGACCCGGGTCAGCGCCGGCTCGGCGACCAGCATCGCCCCGAGGACCGACTCCTCCGCCTCGATGTTCTGCGGCGGGACGTGGGTGGTGGGCGGTTGCGGCATCAGAGACAGTTAAGGCACCCCTCCGGCGGCAAGAGGCCTATCCGGAGGTGGGCGCCAAGCAAATCAGAGGCGTGGTGCGGGCACGACACCCTTCCGTGCAAATCCCGCGAAAAGGAATTGGCACTTTCGTTACGCCAATGCGCCAGTTCCGGCAGAGAGATGGTCGCCCGCCGGCGGGATCAGGCCCTGCTCCTCCTGCCGCCGCTCGCCGCGGCGCAGCATCCGCTGGGTGAGGATCGCGATGCTGAGGATCGCGGTGGCGCCGAGGCTGAGCTGGACACTGAGCAGGCCGCGGCGGGTCCAGTAGACGTCGCGCAGGTCGAGCAGCAGCGCCGCCTCGTCGAAGGTGAGTCCGATCCCGGCGCCGAGCGGGATTGCCAGGCGCTGCTCGAGCTCGTCATCGTCGGTGACGACGGCGGCGATGCCGGCGCCGAAGGCGACCAGGATTCCGGGCACGAAGTGGTGGATGTGGCGACCGCGGACGTGGACGTTGCGGAACGGGCCCCAGCGTTCGCGGATCCCCAGGGTCGAGAGGCGGACGAGGGCGAAGGCGCCGAGGAAGCCGGCGAGCAGGTTGAAGAGCACGGTCTCGCTCCGTGGTCCCGCCGTGTAGCCGCTGACGGCGACGCTGATCGTGTCTTTCGCCGCCTCTGCCGGCGCCAGCGCCAGCGGGTGCTGTTCGTCGTGGCGCTCGTGGGCGCGGCGGGCGAGCAGGCGCCCGAACTGGTCGACGAGAACCGCGCCGGTCCCGGCGAATGCGACCGCGGCAAGCGCCGCCGTCGCCCTGTCGGTCTTTGGAAGCCGCGGCGCCGCCACGACCTGAGAGTAGCCGCCCCTCGCGGGGCGTCGCCCTACTTCTCCTCGCTGATGATCGTCTTCACCGCGGCAGTGGTGCCGTCGGCGAGCTCGATCTCGACCATGAAGGTGCCGATTTCACGCAGCGGCTGCTCGAGCTTGACCCGTTTTTTCTCGATCCGCAGGTCGCGCGCCTCGCGCAGCGCGTCGACGATCTCCTTGGCGCCGACCGAGCCGAACAGCTTGCCGTCCTCGCCGGCGCGCTGGTGGATCGTCAGCACCGTCTTCGAGAGCAGGCCGGCGGCCTCGGCTTCCCGTTCGGTCCGTAGTTTCTCGGCCCGTTCGATCGCTTCGTTGCGGCGCTGAGCTTCCTCGAGCGCACCCGGCGTCGCCGGCTGCGCCAGCTTGCGCGGGATCAGGAAGTTGCGGAGGTAGCCGGGGGCCACCTCGACCGCCTGGCCGCGCTCGCCGAGCGACTCGACGTCTTGCAGCAGGATCGCCTGTGCCATCAGCGCTCTCCGACGTAAGGAAGCAGGGCGATTTCGCGCGCCCGCTTCACCGCCACCGAGAGCTGACGCTGGTGGCGGCGGGAAAGTCCGGTAACCCGGCGACCGCGCGTCTTTCCCTTGTCGGAAAGGAAGCGGCGCAGCAGGTTGAGGTCCTTGTAGTCGACGGTCTCGGCGTTGACCCGCGTGTACTTGCGCGGACGGGCGCGATCGGCGCCACGACGCCCGCGGCGGTTGTCGTTCGAAGAACTCTCTCGTGCCCTAGCCATAGTGCGACCGCGCATGGTACAGACCGGCGGCCTGCGGCCGCCGGCTGCCTATGCCTTCAGCGGGTGCGGCTAGAAAGGGATGTCGTCTTCGGAGCCGCCGCCCCCGGCAGGCGCGCCTTCGAAGTCGGAGGTGTCGGCCGGCACGTCGCTCTGCGGGCTGAAGCCGCCACCGCCGTTGCCATGACCGCCACCGCCACCACTCGAGCCGTCGCGCGAGCCGAGGAACTGGACCGTGTTGGCGACGATCTGCACCGCCTGCCGTTTGCCGCTGCCGTCTTTGGCCTCCCACTCGCGCCAGTCGAGGCGCCCTTCGACCGCCACCGGGCGACCCTTGGAGAGGTAGTTGGCGCAGTTCTCGCCCTGTGCCCCCCAGACGGTGACGTCGAAGTAGTTGGCCTTGTCGACCCATTCGCCGCTCTGGCCGTCTTTGCGGCGGCTGTTGACCGCAACGCGAAGCTCGCAGATCGCGGTTCCACCGCCGGTGTGCCGCAGCTCCGGATCCCGCGTCAGGTTCCCGGTGATGACCACGACGTTCACGTTCGAAGCTGCCAAAACACTCACTCCCTTGAATTCGTTGTTGAACCCCAGTCTAAGAGGGTCAACGGCGCGACTTACCCCCTGCGCAGGGTGGGTTCCCGCAAAGAGCGGGGGCTAACGGAGGGTCCGAGGGAGGAAGTGCCCGGGAAGGGAGCTACTCGTCGCCGGCGTCGTCGCCGAACGAATCACCGCGGTCCTCGCGGGCCCCGGTGGCGCTACGCTCGCGCGGGCCGGGAGCGGCGGTGACGGCCGGGGGCACGATCACCGGCACGTCGGGGTCGACTTTGAAGATCCGGAAGCGAAGGACGCCGTCGGCGATCTTCAGGTTGTGGTCCAGGGAGTCGAGCAGCTCGCTCGGGGCCTCGAAGCGGAACCAGCGGTAGTCCGCCTCGGTCCGCCGGTTGATTTCGTAGGCCATCTTGCGCAGGCCCCAGGAATTCTCGTGTTTGAGCGAGCCGGCGGCCTCGATCTGACCGCGGGCGTCCTGCGCCAGCCCGTCGCGCGCGGGGGCGTCCAGCTGGGGGTCCAGCATCAGGACAAGCTCGTATTCACGTGGGTCTGGCAAAACGGCGAATGACTATAGCGGCGGGCCGATCCCGCTGGGCGCCGGGTCTAGTGCGGTGCAAACTCTTCCGAGCCGTCGGCGGGCGGATCCGGCCCAGCCGGTGGCGGTGGCGGGGGAGAGGGGGAGGGTTCGATCGGAGTCGGTGGAGTCGCTGCGGGAGGCGGTGATTCGGCCGCCGACGGCTCGGGGGACGGTGAAGAGGCGCGCTCCTTTGGTCGCTTGCGCCTCGACGTCGGCTTTGCGTGACGATGCGGCACCGAGCTGATCACCCCGGGCGGAAGCGGGGAGCTCAGCTCCCGCTCCCGCCGTGGCGACTTGCTCTCGGTATGCGAGAGGAACTCGACACGCTTGGAAGGATTGCGCTCGACGACAATTCCCCGCAAGCCGACGTCCTTGGCGAGCGGTGGTGGCGCCGGCGGTTGCAGCAGTCCGGGCAGCGCCTGCAGCGCCACCACGACGCCGACGGCGATCATCGCCACCTTCGCCAGTGCGCGCCACCGGATTCGAACCGCACCCATTCCGGCTCAAGCCGCGGCGGCCGCCGGTTCGCCCCTGGGAGGGGTCTACGTACGCGAGGCCCGCAGCCGCTCGATGTCTTCGAGCTGGTCGTCGACCCAGTCGCCCGGGTTGCGGGAGAAGATGATCTCTCTCAGGCCTTCCGACCAGGCGCGCTTCTGCTCTGCCGGCATCGTCAGCGCCCGGTAGATGCCGTCGGCCTGCTCCTGGATGTCGAAGGGGTTGACCGAGACCACGAAGTCCCAAAGCTCCTGGTGGGAGCCCGTGTTCTCGGAGAGCATCAGGACGCCGTCGCGGGTGTTGACGGCGGGCGCCTCCTTTGCGACCAGGTTCATGCCGTCGAAGAGGGAGTTGACCATCAGCAGATCGAAGTGCTTGTAGCGGGCGACCGCGTCGTAGAAGTTCTCGTAGATCCGCAGGTCGATCGGCATCCAGTCGGTCGTCCCGTGGCGCTGGTTGACGACTGCGACCAGGGCCTCGATCCGTTCCAGGTACTCGGCGTACTCGGGCACGTCCTGGCGCGAGGGCTGCAGATGGGCGATGAAGGTGACCTCTTCGCGGAACTCCGGGTGCTGGCTGAGGAAGGTGTCGAAGGCGGTGAAGCCGCGCAGCACGTTCTTCGAGAGGTCGGCCCGGTCGACGCGGATGATCAGGTGCTTGCGACGGCGTTCGAGGACCTCGCGCTCGGCCTCCGCCACCTGCGGCGATTCCGCCGCCCGTTTCAGCCGCTCGGCGTCGATCCCGAGCGGGTATGCACGGGCCAGGGTGCGGCCGCCGGCATGGCGCACCTCGCCGTTGGCGTAGTCGACCTCCGCTTCCAGCAGTTCGTCGCAGCAACGCAGGAAGTTGATGCAGTAGGCGACGGTGTGGAAACCGATGATGTCGTTGGCGAGGAGGCCGTCGAAGATCGCCTCGCGGATCCGCGTCGGCAGCACCCGCCAGCTGTCCGGCTGCGACCAGGGGATGTGGACGAAGTGGTGGAGGAAGGCGTCCTCGCGCTGCTCGCGAATCATGCGCGGCGCCGTGTAAAGGTGGTAGTCGTGCAGCATCACCAGCGGGTTGCTCTGGCCCTCGATCTGGGCCAGGACCGCCTTGGCGATGTCGCGGTTGACGGCCTGGTAGCCGAAGTCCCAGGCGTCGAGCTCTTCCTGGCGGATGTCCGGCGCGTTGGAGAGGTCCCAGAGGTAGTGCTGGATGAACCAGAGGATCGGGTTGGCGATCACGTTGTAGAAGCGATCGAAGGCCGTTGGGTCGCTGCCGACCAGGCAAATCCGGTAGTCGATTCCCCCGATCGAGAGCTCGACCGGTCCGCCCTCGGCTTCGTCGGAGACGACGACGTCCTCGTCGGTGATCGCCGAGGCGATCCAGAGCGCGTCGCGGTGCGAGACGAGCCCCGAGAGGGCGGTGACGAGCCCACCGCCGCCGCGTTGCACGGTCCGCTCGCCATTCTGATCGCGCTCGAACTGGGCCGGCCCCCGATTCGAGACGATGATCAGGGGAGAGGAGTCCACGCGGGGAAGACTACGTGGTCCCCGAGGTACAGATCTAGGTACCGACGTCGGTCAGCAGGCGCAGCCAGTCGCGCAGCAGGCGCGGCGAGAGGAACTCTTTACGGGCGTGCTCCTTGCCCGCCCGCCCGAGGCTCTTGCCGAGCCCGGGGTTGCGGAGGATCTCGAGGCAGCGCTGGGCGCACTCCGCAGGCGAATTGACGAGAAAGCCGCTGACCCCGTCCTCGATCTGCAGCGGGATTCCGCCGACGTTGCCGGCAACCGTCGGCCGCCCCTTCCAGAGCGCCTCGGTCACAGTCAGGCCGAAGCCCTCGCGGATCGACTTCTGCAGGCAGACGTCGGACTGCGATTGGAAGGCATTGACCTCGATCGCGCCAACGTTGTTGAGGTTGCTGAGGATCTTGATGTCCGGGTCGTTGTCGGCGTATTCGTAGGTTTTCTGGAAGTACTCGCGGCCCTCGGGATCGTCGGTCGCCATCGAGCCGACCATCGCCAGCTGCGCCTCCGGCACCTGCTCGGTCACCTCGCGGTAGGCGTCGATGACGCCGATCGGGTCCTTCCAGGGGTCGAAGCGGGAGACCTGGGTCAGCAGCGGTCGATCGGGGTCGATCCCGAACTGGCGGCAGACGAAGGCTGCGTCCTCGGGCGAGAAGGCCATGTTCTTCGGCGACAGCGGGTCGATCGCCGGCGGGATGATGTTGACGCCGGCCCGTGCTCCGTCCATATCGGCGGGAACGTAGTCGGGCAGGTGCCAGACCGACGCGTCGTACTCTTCGATCAGCGGCAGCAGGCGCGCGATCGGCGCCGGGTTCGGGGTCGAGAGGTCGATGTGGCAGCGCCAGATCCAGTTGCGTCCCTTGTCGAGCGCGCCACGGCGCAGGCCGATCGGCTGCGGGTCGTGGACGATCACCGTGTCCCATTCGCCCTGCAGGCCCTCGGCGTTGATCTCGTTGATTTCGTCGAAGACCGCCCACTGCTCGTCGCTGAGCGTCTCCGGCGCTCCCTGCAGCGAGTTGTGGAGGAGCTTGGTCGCGTTGAAGAACTCCTCTTTGCCGAAGATCACGTGCCAGTGGGCGTCGAGGCCGACGTCCCGCATCAGCGGCACGATCGTGTAGAGGATCTCGGAGACGCCGCCGCCGAAGGCGGTGGCGCTGACGTGGAGGACCCGCTTGCCTTTCAGCGGCTCGGCGAACTCACGGATCTGCTCCGTCAGCTCTTTGCCGACTATGTGGGTGTAGTCGGTGAGGGTCTTCTGGCCGAGTGCGACTTCCTGAAGCAAGGCCGGAGTTCTACACGCCTCGTCGGTTGCGTGCGATCCAGCTGGACGATCGATCTCTCCACACAGGGACCACTAAGGGATCGTCAACCTTCCGAGACCGCGTCCGGACGCTTGCCGAGCGTCAGCTCGACCTGCTCCCGCTTGCCGTCATGGAGCACCGTCAGCGTCACTTCTTCGCCCGGCTTGCGCGCGGAGACGAGGCGGGCGAGGTCGTCGGGCTGGACCACGTCGTGGCCGTCGATCTGGAGGATCACGTCGCCGCCGACGCGGTATTCGCCGGCCTGGAACTGCAGTTTCTTATCGCCGCCTTCGAGGCCGGCCTTCTCGGCCGGGCCGCCGGGGACGACTTCGGACAGGAGGCCGCCGAAGGTGGTGTCGAGGCCGAGCTTCTCCGCCAGCTGCGGGTAGAGCGCCTGGCTGGCGACGCCGATGTAGGCGTATTCGGCGGTGCCGTCCTCTTCGAGCTGGGCGACGGAGCGTTTGATCGCCGAGATCGGGACCGCAAAGCCGACGCCGTCGTTGGCGCCGGAACTGGTCTCGATCTGCTGGTTGATCCCCAGTACTTGAGCGTCGCCGTCGAGCAGCGGGCCGCCGGAGTTGCCGGGGTTGATCGAGGCGTCGGTCTGGATCGCCCCCTCGATCTGGAACTGGGTCAGCGATTTGACCGAGCGGTCGACGGCGGAGACGACGCCGACCGAGAGCGAAGAGGGTTCGCCGAACGGGCTGCCGATCGCCGCCACCGGCTCGCCGACGGCGATGTCGCGGTCGTCGCCGAGCGCCAGCGCATGCAGGTCGAGCCCGTCGGGGTCGACCTTGATCAGGGCGACGTCGGAGAAGGGATCGAAGCCGACGATCTCAGCTGGGACGACGTTGCGGTTCGGGAACTCGACGAAGACTTCCTTCGCCGGTCTGCGAGCGCCGGTCGATTCGTCGGTGACGACGTGGGCGTTGGTGACGATCTCGCCGCTCTCGTCGTAGACGAAGCCTGATCCCTCGGCGCCGCCGGCGCTGCCGAAGATCGAGCGGATCGTGACCACGCCCGGCAGCGCTTCGCGGTAGACCTTGGCGGCGTTGAAGCCGTCGGCGGCGGTCTCGACGATCACCGTCGGCTTTTCTTCCCGCACCGCCTCGGTGACGGTCTTGGTCCCGTCGTCGCTGGAGCCGCAGCCTGCGATCAGGGCAAGGCAGAGCAGGAGCGCCGCAACCGACGCCAATCGCTTCATGATCCGGACCCGGCGGCGACGCGGGGAGGCGGTTGCTCGCTGACTTCGCGAGCTGGTGGCAGGCCGAGCGTGAAGGCGGTGTAGCGGCGGCTGGAGCTGATCGTGATCGCACCGTCCATCCGTTGCGCCAGCTCGCGCGCGATCGCCAGCCCGAGGCCGGAGCCGCCGGCGGTGTCGGCGGTGTAGAAGCGCTCGAAGATCCGACCCTGGACTCGTTGCGGGATCCCCGACCCCTCGTCGGAGACGGTCAGCTCGGCGCGGCGTTTGGCGGAGAAAGTGGTCACGGTTACCTTCGTGCCCTCGGGAGTGTGGGTGAGAGCGTTGTCAAGCAGGATACGGATGATCTGACGCACCCGATCAGGATCGCCACGGGCGATCGTGGGTTCGTCCGGGGTGCGGAGCTCGAGGCGCGAGTGGTGCAGTTCGGCGCGCGCGCCGAACTCGCGCGTCACCTCCCGCGAGAGGCCGGTGAGGTCGACGTTGCGTGGTCGCATCACGACCGCGCCGGCATCGAGCTGTGAGAGGTCGAGGAGGTCGGCGGTGAGCTTCGTCAGGCGGTCGATCTGCTGGCGCATGGTGCGGATGAATTCGGCCTGCTCCTCGGGACTCGGGTCCTCCTCTTCGAGTAGCTCGACGAAGCCACCGAGGCTGAAGATCGGCGTCCGCAGCTCGTGCGAGGCGTTGGCGATGAACTGTTTGCGGGCGCTGTCGAGCTCAGCCAGGCGCCGCTGCATCTCATTGAAGGTGCGGGCGAGCGGCGCCAGCTGGCCGGCGGAGGCGACCGGGATCGTCGTTTCGAAGTTGCCGTCGGCGACCTTGCGCGCCGCCTCCTGCAGTCGTCGCACGTTGCCGACGGTCGTCTGCGCGTAGTAGAGGCCGATCGCGGTCGCGATCACCAGCGCGATCAGGCCGCCGATCACGATCTGGGTTTTGACCGCGGGGTCGTCGGCGGCAGCGCCGCCGATCGTCACCGTGTAGAGGTAGATGACGAGGACGGTCCCGAGGCAGACGCCGACCACCGCCACGGTGATCCGACTGCCGAGGCTTCTGAGTCTGAACCGGCGCAGCCGCTGCCAGACGCTGTCCATCGCCTACTCCTTGAAGCGGTAGCCGACGCCGCGCACGGTGAAGAGGAACTCGGGCTCCTTCGGATCGCGCTCGAGCTTCTCGCGCAGGTGGCGGATGTGAACGTCGACCGTGCGCGGGTCGCGGTACTCGGAGTCGCCCCAGACGTGCTCGAGCAGGATCTCGCGAGTCAGCACCCTTCCCGGTGAACGCGCCAGGGCGCCGAGGATCTCGAACTCGACGTAGGTGACTTTGACCTCGTCCTCGCGCAGGGTCACCATCCGGCGGCTGAAATCGATCGTCAGCCCTTCGACCTCGATCGCCTCCTCCTCGGTCGTCTCGGCGGCCATCCGCGAGCGGCGCAGGGCCGCTTTGACCCGGCTGCGGAACTCGCGCATCGAGAACGGCTTGGTGATGTAGTCGTCGGCGCCGACCTCGAGCCCGGCGACCTTGTCGGTCTCGCTGCCTTTTGCGGTCAGCATGATGATCGGCACCTGGCTGCGCGAGCGCAGCTGACGGCAGACCTCGACGCCGTCGACGCGCGGCAGCATCAAGTCGAGGATGACGAGGTCGAAACGGCCTTCTTCGAAGCGCTGAACGGCCTCGCCGCCGTCCAGCACCGAGGTGACGTGGTAGCCGTCCTTGCGAAGGGGATAGCTGAGCAGCGTCTGTATCGACTGCTCGTCGTCGACGAGGAGGATGCGGGCCGACCCGTTAGCCACGCACGAAGGGTAATGGCGGGGGAAAGAATTGCTGCAAGAAGCGGAGTCTGGGCACCGTTGGAAAAAACCTTGGACGCATGTGCGAGTACCGAGAACTAATGATCTCCAATCCAAAGCCGATAATGAGGGCGATGCACCGACAGGAACTGAAAAGCCTGGTCGAATCCGGCCTCTACAAGCCCGATCCGTCCCTGATCGCGTCGGCGATGCTGAGCCGCCGCGGCGTCCGTGAGCTGCTTACCGCTCCGGAGATGAGCGGAGCTGGTCATAACCAGCAGCCGTCAGCAGCCCCCCGCCAGGCAGCCTGATCTCGACGCCCTCACCGGCGCCCACCTCGCCAATCGGCGTCAGCATCGTCTCCGCGGCTTCACCGATCGCGATCGAGGCATCGCTCAGCCGCTGGGGCGGCAGCGCCGCCAGCAGCTCATAGTCCTCGCCGCCGCTGGCGGCCAGCTCGAGCGGGTTCCGCCCGGCCGCGGCGGCGATCTCGGCGACGCCGCTGGCAAGCGGTAGCGCCGCGGCGTCGATCCACAGCGCCGCGCCGCTGGCGGCGGCGAGGTGGCGGGCGTCGCCGGCGAGGCCGTCGCTGAGGTCGATCATCGCCCGCGCTCCTGCTGCGGCTAGAGCCTGTCCCGTGCGCAGTCGTGGCATCGGTTCGAGCTGGCGGCGGCGCAGCCGCTCGGCGGTCTCGGCCGGGACCGCGGCGGCCAGCTCGGGCCGCTCGAGCAGCAGCAGGCCCGCGGCTGCGCCACCGAGCTCGCCGCTGAGGACGAGGGCGTCGCCGGGCTCGGCGCCGCCGCGGGTGACCAGCCGCTCGGGGCCGGGGGCGTGTCCGACCACGGTCAGCGCCAGGGTCAGCGCCGGAGCCCGGGTCAGGTCGCCGCCGGCCAGCGTCGTGCCGGTCTCAGCGGCGAGCGCCAGCATCCCGTCGAGCAGGCCGAGGAACTCCTCCTCGCCGAGGTCCGGCGGCAGGCCGGCGACGACGTAGGCCTCGCCTGCCTCCGCGCCCATCGCCGCCAGGTCGGAGAGCGCCGCCGCCAGCGCCTTGTGCCCGATCTGGCCGGGCTCGGCGGCGCCGCGGCGGAAATGGACGCCGTCGACGATCGCGTCGACCGAGGTCGCCGTAGCGCCGCCCGGCACGGTGACCGCGGCGTCGTCACCGCTGCCGACGCGTACTCGCGGCCCTGGGGTGGGTAGTCGCTCTCGCAGTGCCGCCAGCAGCTCGAACTCGCCCATCGACGGACTATCCCAAACCACCACTAAGGTGAAGGGTTCGTGGATCGCGGCCAACCACTTCTGCACCGGATCGGCGAGGCCGGCGCGCGGGTAGGGACCAAGCCCCCGCGCAGCAAACGGGTTCGCCTTGCCCTCCAGATCGGCCTTGCCGTTCTGATCTTCGGATTCCTGGTCCTCACCGTCGTCGACCAGTGGTCGGAGATCCAGAGCGAAGGCGTCCACTTCCACGTCGGCTGGCTGATCCCGGCGTTCATCATCCTGCCCGCCTTCTACGTCTTCGGTGCCTTCGGCTGGGACCTGACGCTGCGCTTCCTCGACCATCCGATCGGGTTCGGCCGTGCCCAGGTCGCCTGGGGACAGCCGCTGCTCGCCCGCTACGTGCCGGGCAGCGTTCTCTACGTGCTCGGCCGCGTGCTGCTCTCCGAACGGGCGGGAGTGCCGCGCCGGATCACGATCGCCAGCATCGTCTACGAACAGGCGATCTCAGCGACCTCGGCGATCGTCGTCGCCGCCTACTTCATCATCAACCACCCGGATCTCCAGGGGGACGCGATCCGCTGGGCGGTGCTGCTCCTGATCCCGGCCGCGATCGTGCTCCTGCACCCGCGCGTCTTCGGGCCGCTGGCGAACAAGGTGCTGGGCGCCTTCGGCCGCGAGCCGCTACCGGCGGTGATCCCGCTGCGCGGCGTGATCCTGCTGATCCTCTACTACTCGCTGAACTGGTTCGTCGTCGCCTTCGGGATCTACTGCGTCGCCCGCTCGGTCACCTACATCCCCTTCGACGACATCCTCCTGGTCGGCTCGGCGCAGGCGATCGGCTACTTCGCGGCGTTGGTGACGCTGGTCGCCCCGGCCGGCCTCGGCGTTCGTGACGCCGCTTTCGCCTGGGCCGTGAAGGCGGCGCTACCGAGCAAGAGCTTCGCGCTCGGGTCGCTGATCGCGATCGCCGTCCGCGGCGTGATGACGGTCGGCGAAATCCTCTACGTCGCCGCCGTCACCGCGCTCGGCCGCCGCGAGGGCTGGAGCATCCAGACCGGCATCCTCCATCCCTCCAAAGAGGAGGAAGAAGACACCGGCGAAGTCGAACGGCCCCGCCACGCGCCCGAAATCCTCTGAGGTCATAGCGGTCAGAGCGGGATGCGGGCGCCGAGCTGGTAGGCGGTAAGGGCAAGGGTGAGGAGCTGTAGCGGGCGGTCGCGGGAGATCGCCGCGAGCGGCAGCGCCCAGATCAGGTACCAGGGCAGCAGCCAGGAGGTGGCGAGCAGGAGGCCGAGCGCCGCCCAGCCGGCGGCCCGGACCCAGTCTCCGCCGCGCCAGGTCCAGACCAGGAGGGCGACCAGGGCGGCGGCGTAGAGCCCGAGCGCGACCGCGCGGACCGGGTCGGCGCCGAATCCGGTGAGGCGGGCGAAGGTGATCGGGATGCTGAGGTGGCTCGTGCGGCTCTGGTTTTCCCCCGCCAACCCAAACGCGTGCGTCCAGTCCCAGCCGAAGCCGAGGTAGGCGGCGAGCGCGACGATGACCGCAGCGAGGGCCGCGCCCCCCACCAGGCGCGAGCGCCTGGGGGCTCCGACCAGCGCGAAGGGGGCGAGGAAGGCGGCTGACGCCTTGACCGCGATGGCGGCGACGAGGGCGGCACCGGCGCTTGCTTCGCGCCCGACCAGCAGCGCGGCGACCGCGAGCATCGCCAGCAGCATCATCAGGCCGTCGTTGTGAGCGCCGCCGACGACGTGGACGAGGACCAGCGGGTTGAGGGCGAGGAAGGCGGCGGCGCGCAACGGGTCGACGCCGCGCCAGGCGGCGAGCCGCGCGAGCAGAGCCGCCAGCGCCAGAACCGAGAGCGCCGCCACCCCCTTCAGGACGGCGACGGCGAGGCCGACCGGCAGCCAGGCGAGCGGGTAGGTCGCGAGCGTGAACAGCGGCCCGTAGGCGCTGGTCGTTTCGGTCCAGGTGACGTCGGAGTAGGCGGGGTCGGTGGGGACCGTGTCCGGGGCGTGGACGTAGGGATCGAGCCCGTGGACGACGCCGAGCCGGGCGTAGTCGAGGTAGCTGAAAACGTCGTGGGAGAGCAGTACCGGCGCCAGCGCGAAGGCGGTGACGAAGAGGCCGATCAGCCCCCAGACGACGCGTGCGCCGAGTGCCGGCGCCGCGACCAGCACCCCGAGGTAGGCGAGGAAGCCGGCCCAGGCGAGGCCGTAGGCGAGCCCGGCGTCGATGCTCAGCTACCCACCTTCGCCGGCCGACTCGCCGCCGCCGAGACCGGGTGGCGGTGGCGGCAACGGCGCCGGTTCCTGTCCCGCCCCGGGCGCATAGGCGTCGGGGTCGTAGCCGCCGACCGCGGCGCTTCCGTACGGCGCTTCTCCTCCAGTGTCGCTGCCGCCGGTGCCCCCGCCCTTTTTTTCGGGCTTCGTGGCCGGGTTCGACTGCGTGAACGCGCCGTAGCCAGGGGCCCAGCTGATCTTCTGCGCCGGTTCGTGGAATTCCTCACAGGGGACGCCGCCTTCGGAGTAGAGGGAGTGCCAGATTTCCGCCGGGAAGGTGCCGCCGAAGACGATGATCCCGTGCACGCTCGACATCGAGACGTCGTTCGATTCGGGATAGCCGACCCAGACCGCCGTCGCCAGGTTCGGCTGGTAACCGGCGAACCAGGCGTCGGTGTATTCGTCGGTGGTCCCGGTCTTGCCCGCCTGGCCGGCGCAACCGGTGTAGGCGGCGGTGCCCGTCCCTTCGGTGATGTTGTCGTGCAGGAGTCTGGTCACCTCCCAGGCAACCGGCCGCGACAGCACCCGTTCGGGGTCGGCCGGTTCGGGCCGGTCGACGTGGCCGTTGGGGAAGACGACCTTGGTCACCGCCACCGGGTTGTGGTGGACGCCGCCGGAGGCGAGGGTCGCGTAGGCGTCGGCCAGCTCCAGGGGTGAGACTCCGAGCCGCAGGCCGCCTATCCCCTCGGCCGGGATCCCGTCGAGCTTGGTCGTGATCCCCATCGATTTCGCCGTCTGCGCCACCGCTTTCGGGCCGACGTCGAGGTCGAGCTGGGCGAAGACCGTGTTGTCCGAGGTCACCGTCGCCTGCTGCAGGTTGATCGTCCCCTGGTAGCCCTCGTCGGCGGTCGCCACTTCCCAGTGCCCCCAGTAAGGCAGGTTGAGGTCCAGCGGTTTCGACGTGTAGTAGGTCGAGTAGGGGTCGATGCCCTGCTTGATCGCCGTCGTCAGGACGAAGGCCTTGAAGGTCGAGCCGGGCTGGCGGTGGCCCTGGGCGGCGAGGTTGAACTGGCTCTGGGCGTAGTGGGAGCTCGAGACCATCGCTCGGATGTGGCCGTTGCGGGGATCGATCGAGACCAGCGCCGAGGCCGGGTCGGTCGAGTAGGGGAGGGTCCGGCGCATCGTTTCCAGACCGATTCGCTGCAGGTCGGGATCGATCGTCGTCTCGATCTTCAGCCCGCCGCGCCGCACCGTGTTGACGCCGAGCCGTTCGATCAGCTGGTTCTCGACGTAGTCGAAGAAGTAGGGCTGACGGTGGTCGAAGTAGCTCTCCGACGGATCGACCCGCAGCCCACTCGCCATCGCTGCCCTGGCGCGGTCGCGATCGACGTAGCCGAGCTTCGCCATCTGCCGCAGGACCTCGTTGCGCCGCGCTTTCGCCAGCGCCGGGCTCAGCAGCGGGTTGTATTCGGAGGGCGCCTGGGGGAGGCCCGCCAGCAGCGCCGCTTCCGGCAGCTTCAGCTTCCAGACCGGCTTCGAGAAGAAGATCTTCGAGGCGGCGCCGACTCCGACCGCGGTCGCCCCCTCGACCGTCCCGTAGGAGGCGATGTTGAGGTAGGAGCCGAGGATTTCCTTGCGGCTGTGGCGGTCGGCGTACTCTTCCGCCAGCTTCGCCTCGATGATCTTGCGTTCGAGGCTCTTCTGCGGGTTCTGGATGCAGAGGTTGCGGACCAGTTGCTGGGTGATCGTCGAGCCACCCTCGACCGCTTCCCCGGCTTCGAGGTCCTTGAGCCCGGCGCGGATTATCCCCTCGGGGTCGACACCGCCGTGTTCGTAGAAGCGCTGGTCCTCGATCGCCACCGTCGCCAGCTGCACGCTCCGCGGGATCCGCTCGATCGAGACCGGGCTGCGGGCTTCGCTCGAACTGATCACGCCGAGCTTGCTGCCGTCGGCGGCGTAGACGGTCGAGTTGCCGCCGCGCTCGACCGGTTTGCAGCTCGAGAGCGGCGGCGCGTCGGCGGCGACCCCGAGCACCCAGGAAGTGACGCCGATCACGGCGACGATCGCGAGCACGACGACGACGCCAAGCGCGAGCAGCAGCTTGGCCCCGATCCCTCCCCGGCGTCGCTGACGTCGACGCGTGCGCTGCGTCATCGACCCAGAGGGTACTTCGCGCCCCCGGGCCGGAAAGTTAGGCCTGCGTGTCCCCAACCGAGTGGTTCTGGACGATCCCTTCCAGCAGCATCTGGTTCGGGATCACGACCGAGCTGCCGTCGCCGGGATCGACGTAGGTGTAGGAGAGGGTGATGTCGGTGACCCGGCCGTGGGTCTTTTCGTCGAAGGTGATCTGGTCGCCGATTTTGAACGGCTGTGAGACACCGAGCTGAACGCCGGCGACCAGGTTGCCGATCGTGTGCTGGGCGGCGAAGCCGACGATCAGCGCGATCACCGCCGAGGAGGCGAGGACGCCGGCGGCGAGGCGCTCGAGGTCGGTGAACTGACTGAGCGCGATCATCCCGACGACGACGAGGATCATGGCGAGGACGAGGCGGCGCAGCAGGCGCAGGCGCGTCTTGGTCGAGCGCGAGACCTGTGAAACTGCCGGCGACATGGATGGCAACTTAGCTGCGGAGGAGGTCGCGCCGCGGCCGCTCTCCTTCCCCTACTCCAACTGGGGGCCGGTGGCGGCGGTGCTCGGCGTGATCCTGGCACTGGGCGCCGGCGTGCTGCTCTCGATCCCGGCCGCCGTGCTCGGCCACAAGGACAACGGCGACCTGACGACGGCGGGCAGCATCGTCGTCCAGATGGCGACTGCGCTCGGGTTCCTGCTGACGCCGATGGCGATCGCCGCCTGGCGCGGCGCCGCCGATTTCAGGGAGATCCTCTCCCGGCTCGGCGTCCGCAGCTTCAAGCCGTCGGCGTTGAAGTGGATGGCGGCGGCGGTCGGCGCCTACCTGCTGTTCGCGGCGCTCTACGTCGCGGTCGCCGGCGAACCGAAGCAGGAGGACATCGCCGAGGGATTCGGCGCCCTGCCCTTCCAGATCCTGCTGATCGTGGTCGCGGCCCCGATCAGCGAGGAGGTCTGCTTCCGCGGCATGCTCTACGGCGGCCTGCGCGAGCGGATGCCCCGGATCGGCGCGGCGCTGCTCTCCGGCGTCATTTTCGGCGGCCTTCACGCGCTGACTGGGATCAGCGCGGTGCCGCCGCTGATCGTCTTCGGCTTCATCCTTTCGCTGCTCTACGAGAAGACCGGCTCGATCGTGCCGGGGATCATCCTGCACATGCTGAACAACTCTGTCGCCCTCCTCGGTCAGTAGGATTTCGCCGGTGATTCGCCGCCTCGCCCCCCTCGTGGCTGCCGCCTGCATGCTGCTTCTGCCTGCCGCGGCCAGCGCTGCGCCGAAGGCCGAAAAGGTCCCGGCCAAGGAACCGACGCCGCAGGCGACGGTCAAGATCGAGGTCGAGGGGCTGCACGGCGGCAGCGCGCCGATCTGGAGCACCGTTCCGGTCAGCGGCACCGTCTCGCCTTACGTCCCGGGCGAAAAGGTCGAAGTCGTCTTCTACTTCAACGGCCACCGGCTGGTCGCCCGCAACGTCGCGGTCCAGAAGGGCCCGGGCGAAACCGGCACCTTCGAGGACAGCGTCATCCTCCGCCAGAACGGCAAGTACGCGGTCAGCGCCCACCACAAAGCGACCCCCGAGCTGGGCGGCGACACCACCGTCCGCAAGAGCTGGCGGGTCAGCTTCCCGTCGCTGCACCCGGGCGAATGCGGGAAAGTCGTCAAGGGCTTCAAACGGGAACTGGCGAAGATGGGCTACGTCTCCGGCGGCGGCTCCTGCTTCAACGGCCGCCTCGGCCGCGAGGTGCTCGCCTACCGCAAAGTCAACGACATGGACCGCAACCAGCAGGCCGGTGCGGCGCTGGTCAAACGGGTCTACGCGGGGCGCGGCGGCTTCCACCTCAAGTTCCCGAACGCCGGCGAGCACGCCGAGGTCTCGATTCCCAAGCAGGTCCTGGTCCTCGCCAAAAACGGCAAGCCCTTCGCGATCTACCCGGTCTCGACCGGCAAGTCCTCGACCCCGACGATCACCGGCCACTACTCGGTCTACCGGCTCGAACCGGGCACCAACTCGCACGGGATGGTCTACTCGGACTACTGGCACAACGGCTACGCGATCCACGGCTACGCCGAAGTCCCGAACTACCCGGCCAGCCACGGCTGCGTGCGGACCTTCATCGCCGACCAGCCGCGCATCTACGAACAGCTGCATCTGGGCGAGGACGTCTTCGTCTACTAGGAGTCCCTCTTAGCCGAGTCTCTACCCTCAATGTATGAGGGAGGCGCTTGGATCGAGCGTGCGTGCCGCGGCACTCGTCGCCTTTGCAGTCGGGCTGGCGATGATGCTGCTCAACCCGTTCTCGCTGGGGCGGATCGGTTCGTTTCTGACCCTGCTGGCCGGGATCGTTGCGTTCGTTCTGGTCACCGCCCTGGTGGCGGTGCTGGTGATCGACGACGAGATGCCCGAGGAGGAGTTTCGCCGGATCGTCGACCGCAGCGAAGAACTGGCCAAGCTGCCGCCGGCCGAGCAGCCGCTGAGCGAGTTCGACGAGATGGTGATCGCCGCGATCGACGATCTGCCGGAGGATCTCCACGAGGTCATCGCAGGGATTCCGGTCCTCATCTCCCACCTGGGCAGCGAGCACCGGGCGTACGGTCACTACATCGGTGACACCGCCGCCCGCGACGACTTCCGCGACCACATCGTCATCTACCAGGACACGCTGGAGCGCGATTTCGGGCACGATCCTGAGCTGCTCTACGCCCAGGTCGAGCGCACCGTTCGCCATGAGGTCGCGCACCACCTCGGTTGGAACGAGCCCGGAGTGCGCAGCCTCGGGCTTTGAAGCGGAGAACGGGAGGCGCAGGATGAAAGTCTTTGTCGCAGGGGCGACGGGCGTGATCGGGAAGCCGCTGGTGCGGCAGCTGGTGGCTGCCGGGCACGAGGTGACGGGGATGAGCCGGAGCGAGGAGCGGCTGGAGACGGTGCGGGATGCGGGGGCGGAGGGGGTGGTTTGCGACGTCTTCGATACGGAGCGGTTGAGCGCGCTAGTGGCAGCTGCGGCGCCGGAGGCCGTCGTCCACGCGCTGACGGCCTTGCCGCCGGAGTTCAACCCGCGCCAAAACTATTTGGCGCCGACGAACCGGCTGCGGACCGAGGGGACGCGGAACCTGATCGCGGCGGCCCGGGCGGCCGGTGCGCGGCGCCTGGTGGCCGAGAGCGTCTGCTTCTTCTACCGGCCCGACGGTGACTGGGTGAAGGACGAGGAGGCGCCGCTCTACGAGGAAGCGCCGGGCCACTTCAGGGAAGCGGCGGCGGCAATGATCGACCTCGAACGACAGGTGAGGGGTGCCGAGGGACTGGAGGGGTTGGTGCTCCGCTGCGGCTGGCTCTACGGGCCGGGCACCTACTTCGCCGTCGACGGTTCCAGCGCCGAGGAAGTGCGCCGCCGCCGCTACCCGCTCGTCGGCGCCGGGACCGGGACCTTCTCCTTCCTCCATGTCGAGGACTGCGCGGCGGCCTTCGCCGCCGCTGTGGAGCGCGGCGCTCCCGGCGTCTACAACGTCGCCGACGACGAGCCGGCCCCCGCCCACGAGTGGATTCCGGTCTACGCCGAGGCGCTCGGCGCCAAGCCGCCGCGCCGCGTCCCTTCCTGGCTGGCGCGGCTCGCCGCCGGCAAGGCGATGGCCGAGTCGGCGGTGCAGCTGCGCGGCGCCGCCAACGCCAAGGCCAAGCGCGAGCTGGGCTGGCAGCCGGCGCATCCGAGCTGGCGCCAGGGGCTCCCCGAGTCAGTCGCCTAGGATGCGCGCGGTGACCGACCTCGCCGCCGCCAAGCAGACGCTCCTCGCGGAGCTGCGCGAGCACGCGCTGGTGCTCGGCGAAGTCACCCTCTCCAGCGGCGCCGTCGCCCAGTACTACGTCGACGCGCGGCGGGCTTTGATGCGACCGAGGGGATTCCAGGCGGCCGGGGAGCTGATCGCCGCCTACGCGCACGAGCTCGGCGCCGACGCCGTCGGCGGCCCGGCGACGGCGGCGATCACGCCGGCCTGCGCGGCACTCGCGGTGGCGGCGGCTGACAGGGCCGACCTGGTCGCCTTCTTCGTTCGCGGCGAGCGCAAGGAGCATGGGCTGCAGCGCTGGGTCGAGGGCCCGGTCGAGCCCGGCGCTCGTGTCCTCGTCGTCGAGGACACGGTGACGACCGGCGGCTCGACCGCGCAGGCAATCGAGCGGATCCGCGCCGAGGGGCTCGAGGTCGCCGGCGTGGTCGCGGTCGTCGACCGGCTCGCCGGCGGTGCCGAGCGAATTGAGGCAGCGGCCAAGGCCCCGTACCGGGCGCTGGTCACGATCGACGAGCTCTACCCCGACCGGCCGGACCGCGGCTGAGGGGCCGCGCCCGTCGATGGAGCCCGACGCCGTCGAGATCCGCGTCGTCGGCTGCCTGATCGAGAAGCAGCGCACGACCCCGGACGCTTACCCGCTCTCGCTCAACGCCCTGCGGCTCGCCTGCAACCAGTCGACCAACCGCGACCCGGTCGTCGACTACGACGAGCAGACGGTCAGCGACGCGCTGCGGCGCCTGGCGCTGCGGGGCTGGACGCGGCTGGCGAGCGGCGCCGGCAGCCGCGCCCGCAAGTACCGGCACCTGCTGCCGGAAGCGCTCGGCGTCGACGACGCAGAGATCGCGTTGCTGGGGGTGCTGATGCTGCGCGGGGCGCAGACGCCAGGGGAGCTGAAGCAGCGCAGCGAGCGCCTGCACCCCTTCGCCGATCTGGCCGCTGTCGAGGAGACGCTGGAGCGGCTGATCGAGCGCGAGCTGGTCGTCCGCCACGAGCGCCGGCCGGGGCAGAAGGAGGAGCGCTACTCGCAGACGCTCGGCGCTGGGGAGGAGGCCCCGGCCGCGGCGCCTGGGCCGGCCGCGGCTACCCCTGAGCCGAGTGCGCCCGGAGTGGCGGATCCCGCACCGCCGGCGGCCGAGCCCGACGGCGAGGATCGCCTCGACCGGATCGAGCGCGAGCTGGCCGAGCTCCGGGCTCAGGTTACGGCGCTGCGCGAAGCACTCGGCGACGCCTAGGAACCGACGCCGATGACGACGACGCGGCGGCCGCCGGGGATCGCCGCGATCAGCTGCGTGCGCAGCTTGCCGTGCTGGCGCAGCAGCGCCCGGCCGCCGGCGCTGAAGGGGATGACGAAGCCGTGGGAGCGCTCGCCGGTCAGTTTGAACGGGCGGCGACCGAGCGAGCGGTCGACGACGCGGGTTCGCACCGGCCGGCCGCGGCGGTGGGGGAGCGGGACTTTGATCCTCGTCCGCAGCGCCAGCTGGCCGGGGCAGAGGGTGCCGGCGGGCCACTCGCAGGCGATTCGCAGGTGGACGCCGCGGCGCGTGGCGCGGACGTTGCTGAGCGTGATCGCGACCGGGATCGTCACCGTCTTGCAGCCGAGCAGGGTGTCGGTGCCCGGACCGATGTTGGTCGCGTAGACGCAGGTCGGCTGCGGCCCGGACTTGACCGTCGCCAGCCGGGCGTCGAAGCCGTGGCGGCTGCCGGCCTGGGGATAGCGGGCGGCGACGTCGCTGCGGGCGCGGCTGGCGATTGCGCCGAGGTCATATTCGGCGGCGCCGGGGGTGCCGGCGCGGCCGCCGACGACGAGGCGGACGTCGACCGGGGCCAGCGGTTCGTCGGGGTCGTAGGCCCAGCCCTTGATCCGGACCTGCCCAGGCCGCGGCGCTCCTGCCAGGTCGAGGAAGCCGACCGGGCCAGAGGCATCCGTCGGCAGCGTCGCCGTGCCGACGGTCGGGCCGTCGACGTAGTTGTTGTCGATGTTGATCGTGGTCCCGCCGTAGGTCTCGTTGTGGCCGCCCTGGTACTGGTGGATCCGCTGGTGGTTGGCCCAGGCGCTGGCGGGAACCTGCGGGTCGGCCGTGTTCTGCTGGCCGTTCCAGTTGGCAATCCAGAGGGCGTCGGGCTGGACGTAGTCGGTGCCGATCTCGTCGGCGAGGTCGGCAATCCCGGAGGAGCTGCTGCTGTAGACGCCGGAGACGTAGCCGAGCGCGTGCAGCTTGTTGGTCCAGCCTTCGAGGAAGGCGAGGGTGGCGGCGCTGGCGCTGGAAGTCAGCGTGTAGGCCTCCATGTCGAAGTAGATCGGGCTGCCGGGGCCGATCGCGATTGCGCTCGCCTGGGCGACGGCGTCGACCGCCGCTTCGGCGCCTTGGGTGGCGGCCGTGGTCTGGGAGGTGCTGAGCAGAGCGCAGCTGCTGCAGGCGCTCGTCGGCGCTTGGCGACCGACGTAGGTCGGGATCAGGTGCCAGCCGGCGGCGGTCTGGGCGCTGACCCAGCTCGCGGTCAGGTTCGGCTGGGAGCAGGCGCGGTTGAGGCCGCCGATGTAGACGCCGATCGCCCGGTAGGGCGAGTCCGCCCAGGCCGCCATCGCCTTCGAGGGGGGAGCGCTGCAGGCATCGAAGCCGAGTCCGGTGAAGATGCTGCCGCCGGCCGAGGCGGTGGCCCGCGGCCGCGGCGCCGGCAGCGCCGCGCGCTGGGCCCGCTCGGCTGCCGGGTCGATCAGGATCGCCCGCCGGCGTCCCACCGCGATCTCGGCCGGGCAGCGCTGGTTCGCTGCAGGGGAGCCCAGGTAGACCGCGCGCCGGTCCATCCGCACGCACATCCCCGGGTGCTCGGCGAGCCGGTAAACCGGCCAGGTGCTGGGCACGCGTACGGTCTCGCCCTGGAAGCTGAGCTGGCGGGTCGCGGCGCCGGCGGGCGTTGCCGCGCTCAGGCAGCAGGCGATCGCGAGCAGCAGCGCCAGGGCCGCCGCCGGGACTCTGCGCCCGATTCGCGCTTGGCTCGGTCCGGTCATCAAGTGCACTCTCGATACAACGACGCCACCAGGGGGAAAGTTGCTCCCCCACGGGCGAAACCCTGCAGACGCCCGTTCCGCCCGGGCAGAACCCCGGGCAAATTGGCGCCGCTACGATAGCCATCGGTCGCGCCGCGGCCTACCGGTGGAAGCATCTGACGATGGGGAGAGACTGAGATGGCTGGGCGTCTAAAACTGGCGGCGATCCTGGCGATCGTGTCCACCTTCTTGATCGGGGTGCAAGCGGCCCAGGCCGTCATCCTGCCCAGCGGCTTCAACGATCAGGTCGTCTTCTCCGGGCTGCAGGAACCGACCGCGATCCGCTTCACGCCCGAAGGCCCGATCTACGTCGCCGAGAAGACCGGGATCATCGTCTCCTACCAAGGGCTCGGCGACAACACGCCGACCGTCTTCGCCGACCTGCGGACCGAGATCTACGACACCTTCGACCGCGGCCTGCTCGGCCTCGCGGTCGATCCCAATTTCCCCTCCCGCCCCTACGTCTACGCCCTCTACACCTACGACCACATTCTCGGCGCCCCCGCGAACGAAGTGCCGAAATGGGGCAAAGTCGGGCAAAGCGGTGACGGCTGTGACGCCAAGCCCTCAGGGACCGGCGTCGACGCCTGTCCGGTTAGCGGCCGCGTGGTGCGGCTCACCGCCGACGTTGCCAGCGGCTACGAAAAAGCGGTCTCCAGCGGTGGCCAGCCGGCGGAGAACGTGCTGGTCGAAGGCTGGTGCGCCCAGTTCTCGTCGCACTCGATCGGGGCTCTGCAGTTCGGCCCCGAAGGCGCGCTCTACGCGAGCGGCGGCGAGGGCGCCGATGCCAACAACGTCGACTACGGGAAACTCGGGTGGCCCAACAAGAACCAGTGCGGCGACCCGCCGGTGGGCCTCGGCGGCGACCAGACGCTGCCCACGGCTGAAGGCGGCGCCCTCCGCGCACAGGACGCGCGGACTCCGTTCAACCCGAACGTCGCCAACCCCGATCCGACCGGCCTCAACGGATCGGTGATCCGGATCAACCCGAACACGGGCGAAGGCTGGCCCGGCAACCCGATGGCCTCGAGCGTCGACGCGAACGAGCGCCGCATCGTCGGCTACGGCTTCCGCAACCCCTACCGCTTCGCGATCCAACCGGGGACCGGCCGGCTCTTCGTCGCCAACGTCGGCTGGAACAACTACGAGGAGATCGACCGCTTCAAACCCGATCCCAACCGCGCCTACAACTCGGGCTGGCCTTGCTACGAGGGCCCGTTCGTCAATACGAGCTATCAGAACCTGAACCTGAACCTCTGCAAAAACCTCTACGCCGAACCGAGTGCGACGACCGCACCCTTCTTCTATTACAGCCACGGCGCCGGAGTCACCGCCGGCGACACCTGTCCGCGCTCGGAAGGCTCGGCGATCTCGGGCAGCGCGATCTATGACGGCTCCACCTACCCGGCTGCATATAAAGGGGCGCTGTTCTTCGCCGACCCGGTCCGTGGCTGCATCTACGTGATGCGGGCCGATGCCAGCGGCGAACCCGACCCCTCTACCACCGCCCCGTTCCTCACCCAGGGCGGCAAGTACCCGGGGGTCGACCTCGTCGTCGGACCCGAAGGCAACCTCTATTACGTGAGTCTGTTCAGCACCGTTGGCGGCAACGAATTCGGCGCCGGCACCATCCACCGGATCACCCACGGCTCCAACGCCCCGGTTGCGGCCTTGACCGCCAGCCCCGAGTCAGGCGCCACGCCGCTGCAGGCGCAGCTCGACGCCAGCGGCTCCCGCGACCCCAACGGCAAACCGCTGAGCTACGCCTGGGATCTCGATGGCAACGGTTCCTTCGAGACGTCCGGGGGCGCCCAGATCGCCAACACGTTCAGCGGGTCAAGCAACGTCGAAGTCGCGGTCCGGGTCACCAACTCCTCGCTCGAATCGGACGTCGCCAAAGTCACGATCTATCCCGGCGACACGCCGCCAACGCCGGTGATCCAGGAACCCGGCGAAGCGCTCACCTGGCGGGTCGGGCAGACGATCAACTTCAAAGGGATCGCCGAAGACGCCGAGGACGGCGTGCTGCCGGCGGCACGAATCTCCTGGGCGACGCGGATGTACCACTGTCCTGAAAACGACAACGACTGTCACGTCCATCCCCTGCAGAACTTCCCCGGCACGACCTCGGGCAGCTTCCGGGCTCCCGACCACGACTATCCCTCGCGGCTCGAACTGATCATGACCGCGGTCGACTCCCGCGGGCTCTCGGCGAGCAAGGCGATTCAGCTGCTGCCGGTCCGGGTCGATCTGCAGCTCGCCACCCAACCGCCGGGCTTGACGGTCACCGCCGGCCTCGCCACCAAACCGGCTCCGTTCACCCTGCCGGTCATCGCCGACGGCAACGTCACCCTCACGGCACCGGCCACGCAGCAGCTCGGCGGTCAGACCTACACCTGGCAGAGCTGGTCGGACGGCGGCGAACGAGTCCACTCGGTGACCGCCAGCGCCGCGGCGACCTACACCGCGGTCTATGCCACCGCCGAAACCCCGGCCCCGACCGCCAACGCCGGCCCCGCCCAGACGGTGGCCTCGGGTGCCGGCGTCACCCTCGACGGCTCGGCGAGCAGCTCCGGGACCGGCCAGCCGCCCACCTATGAATGGACCCAGACCGCCGGCCCGCCGGTGACGCTCTCCTCGACCACCGCCGCCAAACCGGCCTTCACCGCGCCGACCGGCCCGGCCAGCCTCAAATTCTCGCTCATCGTCTCCAACGGCTCGAAATCAAGCGCCCCCAGCAGCGTCGAAATCACCGTCAGCGCACCCGGCTCGCCCTCGAGCACCAACGTCGCCCGCCTCGCCACCGCCACCGCCTCCTCCCAGGAAACCGGCCAGGCCGCCAAAGAGGCGATCGACGGCATCATCGGCGGCTACCCCAAAGTCGACGCCGACGAGTGGTCGAGCGTCAACGGCAAAGCGGGCACCACCCTGACCCTGAAATGGAGCCGCAGCTACAGCCTCGACCGCGTCGTCCTCTGGGACCGCCCCAACACCGACGACCAGATCACCGCCGGCAAACTGACCTTCTCCGACGGCCAGAGCGTCAGCTTCGGCACCCTGCCCAACACCGCCGCCACCGGCCTCACCGTCAGCTTCCCCCCGCACGCGACCACCAGCCTGGTGATGACCGTGACCGCGGTCAGCTCGATCACCAAGAACATCGGGCTGGCGGAGATCGAAGCGTTCGGGGTGCCGAGCGAAGGGCCGACCGGCGTCGCCCCGTCGTTCACCAGCGCCGCGGCGAGCACCTTCTCCTCCGGCCAGGCGGGCAGCTTCACCGTCGCCGCCGCCGGCCAGCCGACTCCCGCCCTGACGCAGAGCGGCGCCCTGCCCGCCGGCCTCGGCTTCAAAGACAACGGCAACGGGACCGCGACGATCTCCGGCACCCCGAGCGCCGTCGGCGCCCCCGGCTCCAGCCAGACCTACCCGCTGACGCTGACCGCGACCAACAGCGTCAGCTCGGCGACCCAGCAGTTCACCCTCACCGTCCTCAACACCGAAACCCCGGCCCCGACCGCCAACGCCGGCCCCGCCCAGACGGTGGCCTCGGGTGCCGGCGTCACCCTCGACGGCTCGGCGAGCAGCTCCGGGACCGGCCAGCCGCCCACCTATGAATGGACCCA
>Ga0307476_10000541_pt1 | contig 28229 bp, 22 predicted proteins | sample atmos_gasesECM2C_2_FD_203314 | JGI IMG/M metagenome (GOLD analysis project Ga0307476, IMG submission 203314) | Hardwood forest soil microbial communities from Morgan-Monroe State Forest, Indiana, United States - atmos_gasesECM2C_05 | ecosystem: Environmental > Terrestrial > Soil > Temperate...
GTTCGAGGTCTCGGCCACAAAAGACAGTGACAAATTAAGTTTTTTCCCCAGGCTGGTGACCAGTCCCCAGTCCCCCACCTCTCGTGCCACCATCAGATCGTAAATCGGCGAAAGCGGAGTTTTCTTGCCCATCTTTGTGGCAAGCAACGCCTCCTTGATGATGGGATCCAGGCATAATTGCTCCACCACCATTCCCATCGGCACCGCCAAGATGGCGTCGATCAGCGACAGCATGCCCAGCAAGAACAGGTCGGCGTTGCCGTGTTCTACCCTCGGACCGATGAGCTCGCAGAATCGGGCCCGCACCAGCGATGCCAGAACCAAGTCAGAAGATTTACCCTGTCCCATGCTCGAGGCGGTAGCCATCCGTATCCACTTGACGAATTCTTTCTCCCCCAGCAAGTTCAAGGCATTCCGTACCGACACCACCGGTGACGATAGCCCAAGAAGTGGAGAGTTCAAATACCGCAGCAATCGATAGCACAGCGCAGGCTCACGCTTGATGAGCCCTTCAACTTCAACAATGTCTACTTCGGTTTTGGAGACCGCGCTCAGCAGCCGCAGGTAGGTAGCCTGGTTCGCCGGAATCTGCCGGACTTGTAGATTCTCCGGAAACCGGAAGAAATACCCTTGAAACCGTGTGAATCCGTTCTTCCCCGCCGTCACGAAGTGTTGCCTGGCTTCTACTTTGTGCGCCAGCATTAAGCAGGTGTCGCTGGCGTAGGCGGCCACCATGGAAGCGCACTGCATCGGCGGGACTCTGGTGATGTCAACCTTGATGTAATCGGCATAGGGAACCAGCGCTTCCCTTGAGTCCCGCTGTACAAAGTTGTCCAAAGCTATCGAAAATCCCCGCTGCTTGAGCCGCGCACAAGCCTGCACCACCTCTTCATCTGCCGGCACTGTAGCCGGTATCTGAACCACCACATCGCCCGGCGGCAAAAGTGCAAAGCTATCCCTCAACAACCCCTGGTGGGTGCAGTTGATGAACGCAATGCGGCCGTCGCATAAGACCCCAAGGCCGACTAAAAGTAATGTATCAATGGTCGCCGACGTTGCGTTCTCGCTATCGGAAGCAAAACTCCGCTCGTCTCGGCCCTCGCGAAACAATAGCTCGTAACCCACCACTTCTTCGTCTCCGGTCAGGATCGGCTGCCGCGCTATACACGGACTGGGTTTTTCAACCGGAGATGCCTGCGCTTTTGTGCCCATGGTTTCTCATCTCTTCTTCGGCAAAACTCCGCCATAGCTTTAGTCCGGCGCCGCGCGATTGACTTGCCCCTTTCCTCCACGTAAGATTCGCCACGAAATGCGAGGAGGCGGAGATGCAGCTGCGCATGGAGAGCCGCCCGGTCGGCGATGTCCTGATCGTTCAGTGCCACGGACGGATCGTGGCCGGCAATGAAGTATTCACGTTGCACTCTCACGTGGGAGACTCCATCGAGAAGCACGGCGACGTCGTGCTGCAGCTCGACAAGGTAGAGTTCGTCGACAGCAGCGGGCTGGGCGCCTTGGTGCGTCTGATGCAAGCCGCGCGCTCCAAAGGCGGGGACGTTAAACTCAGCGGCGTTCCACCCAATATCCGCAAAATGCTGCAGCTCACCAACCTGCTCGCGCAATTCGAAACCTACGATTCGGTCGAAGAGGCCATCACCGCCGCCTACCTGGGTTCGCGTTATTCGCGAGGAAAAGCTGGCGACGCAAGGCCGCGTCTGCTCTGCGTCTTCGAGTCTACCGATGTGTGCACATTCCTCCGGGAAGTGCTGTGCAGCGCTGGCTACAACGCCTTGACCACTCTCAGCATCAACGACGCCCGAATTCTGCTCAAAGCAACCAAGGCAAAACTGGTTGTAATTTCTTCGCGAATGCAAACCATGCATGGCAAACCCACCACCAAGGTGCTCGAAGAAATCGATCCCGCCGTCTCAGTCCTGGTCTTGGACGAAAACTTTGCCACCCAGGACCCCGGAGAAGCCGCCGAGAAACTTCTGACCAGCGTGGGCGGCCGATTGGCCATTCCCGGCTAAACGGCCGAGCCCTCCAGCCCCTACTCGCTTCCACCACATGCCCAACTTTGGTGCCACTCTCATGGCACGTTGGGGCGTTGCACGAAGGCATATGGCTGGTTACCCTTAGTTACCGTTGAAATCGCACTGCTCCCCCCAAAAGTAATCTTGAATGGGTGTCGTCGAAAAAATCCCGACATTTTTGACCGTAGGTGTCCTGGTCATCATCTTTGTCTGTCTCAAGCGCCAGGCGCGCAGCACGCGCCTCACACTTTGGACCATAGGCTGGGCGCTGGTATTCACCCATTTCATCGCGCAATTGCTGGAGCCCGATCACGGCTCAGTCAGCCCCCTTCTGTTGGCTGTCGATTCCGGATCGCTGCAAGCGGCTGCTGTCACTTTTCTGGTCTCCGTCTCGATCGTGGTCGAAGACTACGCCCGGCGCACACTACTGTTACTTGTGTTGGGCCTGCCTTCGGTGGCGTACGTGGCCTGCACCTGCTACGACGTCCACGCTCGCTGGCCTTATGTCCTATGCCTGCTGGCCTGCTTCGGCGGAGCCGCGTGCTTCTTCTTCCGCATTAGCCGCAACGTAACTCTGTTTCTGGCCACAACTACCTTCTTGTGTTCGCTCGCCGGATCGTGGGCGATCCGCGCTGCTCTTCGCGGTTCCTTTGACGAAGGAACAATCGCACTCCTGGGAATCGGTTTTGCTTTATCGGGTGTGTTCATTTGCCGGAACTACTGGCGTTCGTCGCCTGCCATGCTGACCATCGCCGGGGGATTCTTCTGCTGGGGAGCAGTCTTTCCCCTCGGCTTGCTCGTCGATCGTCTAGCTCCCAACCTGATTATTCCCGGCGAACTCTGGAACACTCCCAAGTTTTTTGTTGCTTTTGGAATGATTCTCGCCGTGGTCGAAGACAAGTCGGAATCGATCGCCGGCATGCAATACAAAGCAGCTGTCCTGAACCGCCAGTTGGAGCGCTTCTCGGCCATCACGTCCCAGTTACTCGGTCGCGGCCGGCCGGATGCTGTTTGCCCCGCCATCGCTTCCGCAATCACCGAGGTCAGCAACTTCAGTGTGGCCGTCGTCCAACTCGAAGACGCGGAGCGCAAGTTACGCGTGGCTGGCTCCAGCGGACTTTCCCCGGCGTCATTGCAACGACTGCAGACTCAAAGCCAGGACTGGACGCTCGATCACATCAAGACTCTGTGCTCGCAAGCCCAGCTCATGGGAAAGAACTCGTATCTGCTGCCCACGAGCGAAGCCATCCCGCTTCCCCAGCGCCGGAACTCAGATGCGCATGGTGGAATCCACGAAAAAAAGACTAACCAGGAACTCCTGATTCCCCTCTCCTCAGCCGGAGGCGCATACCTGGGCTGCATTCGATTAGCCACGCCCCGAAGTGCGGACGCGCTCGACGCGCTCGAATTGTCCCGCATCGAAATGCTCGCCGCCGATCTTGCCGTCGCCATCGAGCTGAAAGCCTTGCACTCCCAGCTGGTCTGGTCCGAAAAGCTGGCTGCCCTGGGGCAACTGCTCGCCGGAGTCGCGCACGAACTCAACAATCCTCTCACCGTAATCATGGGATACAGCGAACTGCTGAGCGATGCGGTCGCCGCCCCACATGCCCGGGATCAGCTCGCCAAGCTGGTGAGTGAAGCCCGCCGCATGAAGCGGATTACCGACAACCTGCTTCGCTTTTCGCGCCAAAGCACGCGCGACAAGCACGCGGTGCAGCTCTCACCCGTGTTGCAGGAGGTCTTGGCTCTTCGCGAGTACTACACTCGCACCCGCAACGTGCGCGTTGCACTCGACATCGCTCCGGATTTTCCGCTTCTGGCCGTCAATGAGGACGAGATCAAGCAGATCCTGCTGAACCTCTTCAACAATTCCAGTGACGCTCTGGAAGGCATGGCCGGCAGCAAGCAGATCAGCATTCGCGCCTACCCGCGCGGTCCCCACGCGGTGATTGAAATAGAGGACTCCGGTCCGGGCTTCGACAATCTGAACCGCGCCCTCGATCCGTTCTACACCACCAAACCGGTAGGAAAAGGAACAGGCCTGGGATTAAGCGTCTGCTACGGCATCGTAAAAGAACGTGGCGGAGATCTTCGAATCGAGAACGTGAAGCCCCACGGCGCACTCGTAACCATCGAGTTACCGGTTGCGGACGTGCCCGCTCATGCGCTCCTGGCCGCCGTGGCCAACGCCTGAAGCCAGCTCTCGCCCTCCGGCTTTAGAACCCACCAGTCCAACCGAGGTAATGAGACTTTTGTACTCCGGCCCTGCCCCTTAGGGTCTTTCCATCTTCTTCCCGGCGCGCCACAATAAACTTTCGTACTGGAAAACCGGCCCCCGACATGCAAACCTTTGGCCCTGCCCCAGCGTTCACTTCCTCTACCAAGAAGGCCTCAGCCCGCGCCGCCCTGGTCGACCTGAAAGAATCTTCCCGAGCCCTGCTGACCGAGTGTTTCCGGCAGTTTGGCATTGAGACTGTGCTCGTGGCGTCCAGCGCGGCCGAGCGTCTGCGCCAGGAGAAATTCGAAGCCTGCGTCATCAGTCTGGGCACAGGCGCCGAGGCGGTCATGGACGCCGCACGCACTTCCCCCTCCAACAGCCGCATCGTGCTCTACGGTCTCGGCGGCAACGCGCAGGAGGCCATGCGCTATTCGAAGTTCGGCATCAACGCCATGTTCCAGGAACCGCTGGAGCGGCCCGCGACCCTCAAACTGGTTCGCGCCACCCACATGCTCGTGCTCCACGAATTCCGCCGCTACGCTCGCGTCCCGATCATGACAGAAGTCACCATAGTCAGCCCTGATAACCAGCGCATCACCGCTTCCAGCCTCGAAATCAGCTCCGGCGGCATGTCCCTGAAAAGCGCCGAAGATATGCCTTCTGGAGCTAATGTGGAGATCTCGTTTTCTTTGCTGACTCTGCCCCGCGTTACCCTCCGCGGTGTCGTGACCTGGCGCAAGCCCAAGTCTTTCGGAGTCCGCTTCGACTCCGCCGACGACCGCCGCCAAAAAGTAAAAAAGTGGATCGAAGCCTACCTGGAAAGCTAAGCGTCCAAGGTCGAAAAGTTCATGTGGGGAGAGCCGCCCAGGCCGTCCAAGGTTGAGGTTCATGCGGGGACAGCCGCCTCGGCAGTCCAACTCGAGTGCTCATGTGGGAACGGGCGCCTTCGCCCGTTCAGCCGAGCGCAGCGAGGCGCGCCTTTGACTTCGCTCGGCCCAGCGCTTCAGTGCCGCGATAGGCACTGACTGTGGGCTTCAGCCCGATCTACATAAGCAAAGCGAGACCCTCCCCCACAACCTTCCCATTACAATGATCTCTGTGACCCAAGCCAGCACTGGCGAAGCCCCTGCCGCAACGGAAGTTGCCCTCAGTCCCCGCCGCTTCACCCTACTCCAGAGAATCTCCCTGCCCATCATCATCGCCGCCGGATACTCCTTCATCCGCTTAATCGGCCCTACGCTGCGCGTAAGCATCTCCCACGAAGAAGGTGCCCAGCCCACAGTAGGCCAGCGTCCCCTGATACTTTCTTTTTGGCACGCCTGCATCATCCCCGCGACGTATCTTTTCCGCAATCTCGGTATCCGCGTGATGAGCAGCAACAGCTACGACGGCGAATACATGGGACGCATCATCCACAAATTCGGATTCGTAGCCGTCAAAGGTTCCAGCAGCCGCAACGCCGTCCGCGCCCTCCTAGGCCTGCGCCGAGCCCTGCAGGAAGGCTGGTCCGTCGCCTTCAGCATCGACGGTCCCCGCGGCCCGCGCCACAAAGTAAAACCCGGCCCGGTTTCCCTCGCGCGATCCTCGGGCGTTGCTTTGAGTACATTTCACATCGCAGTCGAGAATGCCTGGGTCCTAAACACCTGGGACCGCCTGATCATCCCGAAGCCGTTCTCCCGCGTACTCATGCGCTTCGGCAAGCTAATCCCGGTTCCGGCCAACGCTACTGATGAAGACATAGAACACTATCAACAGGAGCTGCAGGCTTCGCTCGACCGAGTGCGCGAATTCTCCGAGACCAACATGAAGAACGTCGGCGCCCCGGAATTTCCTTATAATGCTTGACGGTTCTCGTGAGATTGGGAGATCAGAGATGAAGTCCGCTGTAACCGCAACCTATACCGCCAAAAAAATAAGTCCAATGCTGGCGGCCGCCGACATGGAAGAAACACTCGCTTTCTACCACGACGTTCTTAGATTCACCCCGAGGATGAAGTCTGCGGAGTACGCCATCGTCGAGCGCGACGGCCAGACCATCCACTTCATGAAGGCCGCCTCCGAAGAAGTCATGCGCTGCGTCCGCGGCCACACCGAGATCTACATTGAAGTTTCCAACATCGCCGCGCTGTGGGAGCACGTGAAGACCTTCAAAGATCGCTACAAAATCCGCGATCTATTCGACCGAGACTACGGCATGACCGAATTCCACATCGGCGATCCCAACGGCTGCCTGGTCTTTGTAGGGCAGCCGACCCACGAGCGAACCTGAGTTTGTTGCCCTCTGTGAGGACAGCCGGTGGGGACAGCCGTCCTCGGCTGTCCGTCGAGCGCAGCTCGACGCTTTCCTTCGCCCGAGATCTAAAGCCGGCCACCCTGATCCCCTCGTGATTTGACTTCCGCCCAATCCTTCCACTAAATTCCTGACACCAGTATTTCCGCTCTTTGAAATGTCCTTCGGTTTGCGCGTCTTTGCCCCGTGGCAAAGACAGGGAAGCGGGTGCAATTCCCGCGCTGCCGCGCAACTGTAAGCGAGAAAACCGCAGCCGTCCACTGGGAGCACTCCCGGGAAGGCCGCCTGCAGAATCCGGAAGCTTCAGCCAGCCAATTGCTGCTCGAAGCCTCCTAACTCGCAAAGCCAGGAGACCGGCGTAAACCGTCCACCTTAACCCCTTTCGCGTGAAAAGGAGGATGGTTATGCGCGCACTATGCGCCTCGTTCTTGTTCTTCGTACTTCTCGCGGCAGCCTCCGCTGCCGACCTCAAAGTCAAAGTAGTCGATCCCCAATCCGCCGCCGTTCCGGGCGCACAAGTCTCGCTGTTCACAAAAGGCACAGCCACGCTGCTAAAGATCGTCACCTCTTCGGCCGAGGGAATCGCCACCTTCAACGAGTTGTCCAGCGGCAGCTACCAGATCCAAGTCCTGGCTCCGGGTTTCGCAGCGCAGACCGAGGATGTCGCCGCACATTCCGATGCCATCACCATCCAACTTCACCTCGCCACCGCATCAGAAACCGTAGTCGTCACCGCCACCAGAACGCCCGTGCAGGCCGGCGAAACCGGAGCAGACGTTGCGACCCTCGAAGACGGCCAGCTTGAAGCCATGCATCCGGTGGCCTCCGACGATGCCCTTCGCTTTCTGCCAGGCGCCGTAGTGAATACGCAGGGCCAGCGCGGGGGCCTGTCGTCGCTCTTTGTGCGCGGCGGAAACTCCAACTACAACAAAGTGATCGTGGATGGCGTCAGCGTAACCGAGGCGGGAGGAACCATTGATCTAGGTACTCTCTCCCTCGCCGAAGCGGGCCGCCTGGAATTTCTGAGGGGCGCACAAAGTACGCTCTATGGTTCCGACGCAATGAGCAGCGTGATCCAGATTTGGACTCGCACTGGCACTACTCCTGTTCCCGAACTTCGCTTCGGCGCCGATGCCGGCAACTATGGCACGGAAAACGGCTACGCTTCCCTCGCCGGCTCACGCGGCCGCTTCGATTACAACGTTTTCGGAAATCAGTTCAACACCAGTGGGTCCGGCCCGAATGACGATTATTCCAACTCTCTGGAGGGAGCGAATTTAGGCTTCTCTGTGAGTGACCAGCTCTCACTCCGGCTGCGTGTTCGCCACGACAACAGCGCGACTGGAGTGCCGGGGGCTTGGAACTTCAACGGGAACAACGTGTTCGACATTGACGGCGTGACTTACGTTCTCTCGCCCGACCTGGGAGCGCGTGCGAGGCAAAACAACTTTCTGGCGAGCCTCGATGTCGCCGTAAAGACTGGACCAAACTGGACGCATAACTTCACGGGCTTCGAATACAACCTGAAAACCACGAACCAGGATAGCGGTATTTCGGTGGAGAGCTCACCCTTTGGCCCTGACACCCTCAACACGCCTTTTGAGGCCTTGGTCAACATTAACCGGGCAGGTTTCGACTACCAGGGCAACTACGTCGAACGCGCCTGGGCAGAAACCACAATCGGTTACGAGTTCGAGGACGAAAATGGCTCCGTAACAGACCCAATACCGGAGATGACTCCTCCCACTGGCGGCCATGGCTTGCGCTTGAACGAAGCTGCCTACGCACAGCAAGCCATAAAACTGGGGCGTCTCAGCGTGATCGCAGGTGGCCGCTTCGTTCACAATACGACTTTCGGCAACATCGGCGTTCCCCGTGTGGCCCTGGGATTTCAAGCCTTGCGCGGCGGACGCATATTTTCAGGTACTCGACTGAATTTCTCGTATGCCACCGGCATCAAGGAGCCGCGATTTGAAGAGACTTTCGTAAGCAGCGCCTTCCAACTCCCCAATCTCAATCTCAAGGCCGAGCGCAATCGGGCTCTGGAAGCCGGTTTCCAGCAGAACCTGCTCAGCCGGTTCGTCTTCGTTGCCAACTATTTCAACAATCTGTTTCACGATCAAATCGAGTTTGTCACCGTCAATCCCACCACCTTTGTGGGTGAGTACATCAATCTGGAAAAGTCTCTCGCCCACGGAGCTGAAGTCGAACTGCAAAGCCGCCTGACTCAACGGCTTTCCTGGAATACGTCTTACACTTACACTTCCACGCAGATTCTCCAGGCCCCCGTCGGGAGTTTTGCGCCCGACGCCCAGGGAGACCCGCTTCTCCGCCGGCCCAGACATTCCGCCACCACATTGCTCACCTACCTTGGGCGGCGCTGGGGTGGAACTCTCGGCGGCAGCTTTGTTGGCCCACGCCCAGACTCCGATTTCGACGGCTTTAATATCAATCACACCCCAGGATATTTTCTCCTGGACATGGGAGGCTGGTACAAAGTCAATTCGCGCGTAACGCTTTATGCCAATGGGGAAAACGTCCTCAATCGTTTCTATGAGGAAGTAACAGGTTATCCGGCGCTGCGGGCCAACTTCCGCGCTGGAGTGCGCTTCCGCATCGGAGGCGAATGATCGCCGGACGTAGGCAAAAATGGAAAGGGCACGAGCCTGAACTCGTGCCCCAGATTCGTTGCAGAAATCACTCCCGCCCTAACTAACTTTCTCCGGCTCCCTCACGATCGCCATCGGCATCGCCTTTGCCATCTTCCCGCCAAAATACTTCGTCCGCGCCAGCAGAAGCTTCTCGATATCAACCCCGCTCAGTGGCTGCTGCCGCCCCAGCAGGTGCGTGACCAGCGCAATCTGCGCAAAGTGTTCGACAGTTTCCATCTTCATGTAAGCGTGCTCGATGGTATCCCCGTAGGCCACCACCCCGTGATTCGACATCAGGATGGCATCATAATGCGGCACATACGGCTCCAAAGTCTTCGCCAGTTCTGACGTCCCCGGTGTCCCATAGCGCGCCAGCGGAATGCCTCCAAGCCCCATCACCACTTCGCAAACCAGCGGCTCAGTCAGCGCCATTCCGGCAGCAGCGAATCCCGTCGCGGTAGGCGGATGTGCATGCACAATCGCCTGAATGTCTGGCCGCGTGCGGTATACCAGCAGGTGCATCCCAATCTCGCTGGTCACGTTCCGGCGTCCCGCTACCCGCCTGCCGTCCAGGTCCACGATCACCATGTCCCCGGTTCGCATCGCGCCCTTGCTCACGCACGTCGGCGTCACCAGAATCCGCTCGTCGTCCAGCCGCACCGACAGATTTCCGTCCATCGCCGCCACGAACCCTCGTTCGTGCAGCATCCGCCCGTAGCGGACAATTTCTTCCCTGTGCTTCCGTTCAGCGGACATGGAATACTCTCTCGGGGGAGCGACGAAAAAGCGGCTAAAGCTTCAGCCCCCGCATAGTACCGCACCTGGCGCGAACAGACAAATAAATTTACCAAAAAAGACAAACAAATTTGCCCAGGAAAAACGATAAACCGCTCAGGTTTCCACCCGATCCGCTCCAAGATTCCTATAATCTGACACCGTGCGGGTTTCCGATTTCCACTTCCACCTTCCCGACGAACTCATCGCCCAGGAGCCCCTCGCCGCCCGTGACGGTTCCCGCATGCTGCACCTGCAACGCACCAGCGGCGAATATTCCGATCGCCTCTTCCGCGACTTCCCCGACCTGCTACGCCCCGGCGATCTCGTGGTCTTCAACAACACTCGCGTCTTTCCCGCCCGCCTCTACGGCCGCCGCGAAGGCGCCCACGCTCAAGCAATCAGCCCACGCAATCCTGCCTCTCGTGATTTCCTCCACGGCCGCGTCGAGGTTTTGCTCACTCGCCAACTCTCCACCGATCCCAACGATTGGGAATGCTTGGTTCGCCCCGGCCGCAAGATCGGCGTAGGAGAACGCCTCTTCTTCGGCGACCAAGACGAACTGCAAGCCGAGGTACTGACCCGCGCCGATTTCGGCGAACGCCACATCCGCTTCCAGCCCGTCTTTCATGGCGGCAACGATTTCTTCACCACCCTCGATCGCATCGGCCACGTCCCGCTCCCGCCCTACATCGCCCGTGCAGATTCGTCTCGCGATCGCGAGCGTTATCAAACTGTCTACGCTCAACAGCGTGGCTCAGTTGCCGCTCCCACCGCCGGCCTCCACTTCACTCAGGAAATTTTCGACCGCATTCGGCAGCGCGGCATCGCGACCGCTGAAATCACGCTCCACGTCGGTCTCGGAACCTTCCAGCCAGTCCGGACCGAAAAAGTCGAAGATCACAAACTCCACTCCGAGCCTTATTCCATCTCCGCCGATGCCGCCTCCGCCATCAACCAGGCTCTCCGCAATTCAAGTCGCATCATCGCGGTCGGAACCACAACGGTTCGAACCCTGGAACACGCCGTCCGCCGCAGCGCAGGAGAAATCATCGCGGGCCCGGCCGCCGCCGACCTCTTCATCTACCCAGATCCCGAAATAGGTTTCCAATTCAAAGCAGTCAAAGCGATGCTGACCAATTTCCACCTGCCGCAGTCCACATTGCTAATGCTGGTAAGCGCCTTCGGCGGACGAGAGAATGTCCTGGCAGCCTATAAACACGCGCTAAACGAGCGCTACCGCTTCTACTCCTACGGCGACTGCATGTTCCTCGAATGATTTTGACCTACCCTGTGTTTCCTCTGTGTCCTCTGTGGTTAAAGGTTTTTCCCGCCGACCGCACAACCACACCTGCGTTATACTCTCCCGGGAGCACCCCATGGCCACCGCAGTAAATCAAGTTCCGATTCAAGATTTCGTAGCCCAACTCCGCAAGTTCCCCGAGGCCGCGTTCGACGAAACCGAGCAAATCCGCAAGTTCCTGCAAGATAGCCCGCTAAATCCCGATTCCCTAGCCCCCTATCTAACCTGGGACCGCCAGCACTACACTCGCAACTTGATCGACAAAAATTCTCTCTACGAACTAATCGCCGTCTGCTGGGAGATCGGCCAGGCCAGCTCCGTCCACAACCACCGCGACCAGAACTGCTGGATGGCAGTCCCCATCGGCCGCTTGCTGGTTGAGAATTTTCACGTAGTTCATCAGGATCTCGCGCAAGGCAAATCCACAATCAAGCCCACCGAAACCGTCGAGATGAATGTGTCCCAACCCTGCGCCGTAGACCCGCTAGCGCCCGTTCACCGCGTCTTCAATCCCCGCGAATTCAATCAGCGCGCCGTCAGCCTTCACGTCTATTCCCGTCCTTTCGATACTTGCGTCGTCTACTCCGCCGAGCAAGGCACCTGCGGCGAAATCCAGCTCCACTACACCACCGAATACGGCAAACCAAGGTAACTTCCACAACCAGAAAGACCGTTGGTCACAAGGCTCCCTGGGGTTAGGTTTAAGACATCAGGAGGGAGAACCACGTGCATAGGGCGTTGACATGGCTTCTGCTCGGCGCTGCCATGGTAGTTGGATATACCTACTACCAGAATCACTCTTCCCAACTGAAAGCGCAGGCCATCGCGCGCCTACAGGAAACCGCATCCAGGTCTGAGGCCAGAGACAGAGAAAAAGATAAAGATAAAGACCAGGCCCCGACCAACACAGTCGTAGGACCGGTCGTGAGTCCACTCGCGGACTTGATGGCAAAGGCCGACGGATCGCAGACCACATCCGATGAGCCGACGCGGCCATGGAAGGCACATCCCAACGACCACATCTCTCCGTCTCCCGTCGGCACTGGCGGCGCGATCGTGCACAAGACTTTTACCGTCACCTCGGCCGCACAATTTCTCTTCGAGATTCCGCCCCACGCTGCCAGCCCACAACTACGCGGCACCTATCACTCGTTTCCGAAAAACTCCGCAGTCCAATCCAACGTCCAATCCGTCGACGAAACCGGAGACATCGACCTTCTCCTGATGAATGACCAGCAATACACAGACTTCCTAAGTGGCCGCCCCGCCGATGTCGTCTACTCAGTCGATTCTTCCCACGATCAGGATGTAAGCCTGGGCCTTCCCGCCACGCAGGACCTGCCCGTGCGCTATTACCTCGTCTTCCGCAACAATTCCAACAATCCCGGCAAGAAGGTAGTCCAGGCAGATTTCCGAATCGATTTCTAGCCCCACTCCTCATGTGGGGACAGCAACCCCGGCTGTCCCGTCTCGTGTGGCGACGGGCGCCTTCGCCTGTCCCGCCGAGCGCAGCGAGGCGCCCGCCTGCGGCACTTCATGTGACGGATTTCCGTGCCCGTCCCGGCTGCTAAACTACAACCTTGCCGCCGCGAACAAAATCAGCGCAGCCAGAGTCCACCGCCACATCGTCGGCATCCTCCGCGCCAAACCGCATCTTCCTTATCGACACCATGTCGTTCATCTTCCGCGCCTACCATGCCATGGCCCGCCAGCGCTCCATGTCCACTAAATCCGGACTCCCCACCGCCGCAATCTACGTCTTCGTGAACATGCTCCGCAAACTGCGCGACGATTTCTCCCCCAACTACCTGGCCGCAGTCTTCGACGTAGCCGCCAAGACTCACCGCGCCACTCAGGCCGAAGCCATCACCACCATCCGCAAGTTCGACATCAAAACTCAAACCTTTACCGAAGTCGAATACAAAGGCTACAAAGCCAACCGCGCCGCCATGCCCGAGGATCTAGCCCAGCAGATTCCCTACATCCGCCGCGCCCTCGAAGCCTACCGCATCCCCATCCTCGAACTAGCCGGCTTCGAAGCCGACGACGTAATTGGCACTCTGGCCCGCAAAGCCGCTGCCGCCAAGCATCCCGTCTACGTAGTCTCCAGCGACAAAGACATGATGCAGCTCGTCAACGACGATGTTCACATCCTCAATCCTCCCAAAGACAATCTCATCTGCGACGCCGCCAAGGTCGAAGAAATTCTGGGAGTTCCTCCCGAACGCGTAATCGACATCATGGCCCTCCGCGGCGACGCCATCGACAACATCCCCGGTGCGCCAGGCATCGGCGACAAAGGCTCGGTAGAAATCATCAAGCGTTTCGGCAGCGTCGAGCAGGCACTAGATCGCGCCAACGAAGTAGAAAAGAAAACCTACCGCGAATCCCTCCAGAACAATCGCGACACTATCCTCTTCAGCAAGAGCATGGCCACCATTGACACCAACGTCCCCGTCGAACTGGACGTCGAAGCCATGCGAGCCGGCCAGCCCGATCTCGATCTCCTCCGCCAGCTCTTCACCGAACTCGAATTCACTTCACTGCTCAAAGAGTTATTACCGGAAGTCCAGGTCACCGAAGCTCATTACAGCGAAGCCCAATCAGCCGCCGATGTAGAGAGCGCCCTAAACTCTGTAGCGCCGGAGGCAGCTCTCGCCATCGCGGTGGAATTAGAAGAGACAGAATCGCCTCCAGAAAGCGACGAGGAAGTAACCGAAGAAGTCCCGCAGTCGGGAATGCTCGCACTCACGGATGCGTCGTCCCCAGCTCCCGCACCCGAACCCGCCGCTCGCCGCATCGCCATCTCCGCAGCCGCAGGTTCGGCCGTCATCGTGAAACTAGACTCCGCCAGCGCCGCGGCGAAACTGCGTGCCGCTCTCACAACAGCAGCCACACCGAAAGCGATCCACGACTACAAAGCCGCAATCCACGCCCTGGATTCCCTCGGCATCTCTCTGCAAGGCGTGCAGCACGATCCCATGCTCTACTCCTACCTGCTCGATCCCACCTATTCCTCGCATCGCCTCGCCGACGTAGCCCTCCGCCGCTTCAATCTCAAACTAAGTGGCGACCTGGCCGAAGCCGCCGACGTAACCGGCAGGCTGACAACCGCGCTGCGAGAAGACATAAAACAGACAGGCCTGACCAAGCTCTACGAAGAAATCGATCTCCCGTTAGTCCCAGTCCTGGCCCGCATGGAACAGGCCGGAGTAAAAATCGACACCGCGGCACTAGCCAAAATGTCGACAGAACTCGAGCGCGAGAGCGCCGCCAAGGCAAAAAAAATTCACGAGCTAGCCGGAACCGAGTTCAACATCGGCTCCCCCAAACAACTCGGAGACATCCTCTTCAATCGTCTGAATCTTCCCAAGCCCGTGAAATACGGCAAGGGACGCACCATCTCCACCGCCGTCGATGTCCTCGAAACTCTGGCCGAAGAACATCCCATCGCCAGAAAAGTTCTCGACTACCGCCAGTTAACCAAACTGAAGTCCACCTACGTAGACACGCTGCCAGCCCTGATCAACCCGGCCACCGGACGCCTGCACACCACGTTTTACCAGGCAGGCACAGCGACGGGCCGCCTCTCCTCCGCCAATCCCAATCTGCAAAACATTCCCATCCGCACCGAACTGGGACGCGGCATCCGCGCCGCCTTCATCGCGGAGCCCGGCCACGTCCTTCTAACCGCCGACTATTCACAAATCGAACTCCGCCTCCTAGCCCACTTCTCCAGCGATCCACTCCTGGTCGAAGCTTTCCGGCGCGGCGACGACATTCACGCCCTAACCGCCTCGCAAGTTTTCGGAGTCCCGCCCTTAATGGTCACGCCCGACCACCGCCGTCAGGCAAAGGTAGTAAATTTCGGCATAGTCTACGGCCTCTCCGCCTTCGGTCTCTCGCAAAATCTAGGCATCGAACCCGCCGAGGCGAAACTATTCATCGCAAACTATTTCGAAAAATACAGAGGCGTCCGCGCCTTCATCGACAAAACGTTAGAAGAAGCCCGCCGCGACCTGAAAGTAAGAACCCTCCACGGACGCATCCGCCCCATCCCCGACATCAACAGCAAAAACTTCACCCAGCGCGGCTTCGCCGAACGCACTGCAGTAAACACACCGTTACAAGGCACCGCGGCAGACCTGATCAAAGTCGCGATGATCCGAATCGACGCAATTCTGCAAGAACGAAAACTGAAATCAAGAATGACCCTGCAAGTCCACGACGAACTAGTCTTCGAAGTCCCCGAGAAAGAAGTTGAAACCATGCAATCTCTAGTCCGCGAGCAAATGGAAAAGGCGCACGACCTGACAGTCCCGCTGCTAGTAGAAATGGAAGCAGGTGCCAACTGGCGGGACCTAGATTAGCTCGTGTGGGTCGGACACTCCTGTCCGACGCAGGCACCAAGAATAAAGCGGAGATTTGGATCTCCAAACTCCCAGACGGCCGTGCCACCATGTTATACTATAGTATAACCGAGGAGGAGAGACCCCGATGCACACCACCAACTTGCGCAAGGTAGGCGGCTCGATCATGCTGGCTGTACCGCCCGCGCTGCTCAATGTTCTGCGATTGCAGCCCGGCGCTAGGGTCGGCATCGCAGTAGAACGCGGCCGCCTGGTCGTGCAACCAAGGACGCGCCGACGCTATTCCTTGGACGAACTGCTGGCCCAATGCAACCCCAAGACGCGTCGCTCGAAACGAGCCTCGAAACAGGAAATGGAATGGCTCAATAGCAAGCCTGTCGGCCGAGAACTCATCTGATGGAGCGCAAGATGGAACGAGCGGGGAACCAATAATGAAGCGCGGCGAAATCTGGCTCGTCAGTCTCGATCCCACTTCCGGCCACGAGCAAAAAGGCCGCCGCCCGGTCCTGATCGTTTCCCCGGACGCCTTCAACCGAGTCACCAAAGTGCCCGTGGTTCTGCCCATTACCAGCGGCGGCAACTTCGCGCGCATGGCAGGTTTTGCCGTGCCCTTGGCAGGATCCGGAACAAGAACCACCGGCATTATCCGCTGTGACCAGCCCCGCGCTCTCGATCTCGCCGCCCGCGGCGGTCGGAAGCTGGAAAGCATTCCAGACGCAATCATGGAAGAGGTACTGGCGAGGACATCGCCGATCTTCGAGTGAGCCTTCCTTACACTCCCAGCGCTTTCTGTATCTCCCCCGCAATCTCCGCCGCCAGCGCCAACATCCGCTCTTCCGACTCCGCCTCAACCATCACGCGAGCCAAAGCCTCAGTCCCCGAATACCGCACCACAACCCGCCCATTCCCATCCAACTCGCGCTCAGCAGCATCAATAGCCCGCTGCACCGCCGGCACCTGCGCAAATGGAACCTTCTCCCGCACCCGCACGTTCTGAATCTTCTGCGGAAACACTTTCAAATCCCCCACCAACTCCGCCAGCGTCTTCCCCGAACGTACAATCACATCCATCACCCGCAAAGCAGTCAGCAGACCATCCCCAGTAGTGGCATCCCCATCGCGAAAAATAATGTGCCCCGACTGCTCTCCGCCCAAAGTAGCCCCCATCTTCAGCATCTCTTCCAGAACATATTTATCGCCCACATTCGCCCGCAACATGCGAATCCCGGCCTTCTTCAGCGCGATCTCAACTCCCATATTCGACATCGTAGTAGCCACCACAGTCGACCCGTTCAATTTCCCGCGAGCCTGCAAATCCCGCGCCGTCAACAGCAGCACACCATCTCCATTCACCACGCGCCCGGCGTTATCGCAAAACAAAGCGCGATCAGCATCGCCGTCAAACGTGACGCCCAGATCAAACTGCCCGCCCGATGCAGCGACAATCTTCCCCAAAGTCTCCGGATGCAGCGCGCCACACCCTTCATTAATATTTCTTCCGTCCGGCGTCACATGAATAAACGTTGCCTGGATCCGCAACTCGCGAAACAATTCCGGAGCCTCCGCCGTAGCCGCTCCATTGGCGCAGTCCACCAGCACCCGCATCCCGCTCAGGTCAGACGACACACTCCCAGCCAGCGACTCAATGTAAGCCTTCCGCAGCTCGGCTTCTCCCGGCAGAGACGGCCCGGCAACTTTCAACGCCGTGTCATCCGCCGCACCCGGATTCCCCAGCAGCGCAAAGATCTCCTTCTCGATCGCCAACTCCCGCGCATCCGTTAGCTTGAATCCATCCCCGGAGAAAACTTTGATCCCGTTGTCCGTCCACGGATTATGAGAAGCCGAAATCACCACTCCCGCGGCAAACCCGCGCGACCGCGCCAGATACGCAACTCCGGGCGTCGTGATCACCCCCGCGCTGTGTACCTCCACCCCCACCGATGCCAGCCCCGCCGCCACCCGGTCCGCAATCCACCCGCTCGATTCCCGCGTGTCCTGCCCCATCACTGCTTTTGCGCCCGGAGTCGTGCGCAGCAAATCATGTCCCAGCGCGCGCCCGATCAAATAAGTGCTCTCCGCCGTCAGCGGAAATTCCCCAGCCACACCGCGGATCCCATCCGTGCCAAACAATTGTCTGATCTGAGCACTCATAGATTGTGCAGGTTCACGAAAAAGGGCGGATGCCGAGTCTGAAAACGCCCTGCAGAGGATGATAGATGATAAATGAGAACCGCGAAGCGGGTGGAGCAGGTCTTCTAGGCCTGCGCTCAGTGCCCGTTCGCCGCGGGCGTACTCTTTTCCATGATCACCGTAACTCGCACCGGCGCCGGCTGCACCACCTGCACCAGCGGATCGGCAACATACACATTGGTTGTGAATGTCGCCTGTGTCCTCGTCCCCGAAGCATCCACCAGATCGGTCGTCGCGGCGTCCACCATCTCCACATGATGTTGCGGCCCCGTAATCGTGATCCGGTCCGGATCCACCAGCACCTTGGCGATCTGTTCCCCCGGGCCTACGGTTACCCGTGGATGAATCTCCACATCACTCCGCGTCAGCCGCATGTCAAAACTAAGATGCACCTGGCCCGGCACCACTTGCACCACATGCAATTCCCGCTGATGACGAATTTGCTGTGCAGTCAGATCAAACGTCCGCTCGCCCGACTTAGCGTCTCCCAGCTCAAGCTCGGCATGCAAGTCCGTCGACCGCAAGTCCCGGATCACACGCTCCGGTCCGCGCACCCGAATCTGCGCCTCAGGAATAGTGACCGAGCTGACCTCCAGATGCTGAGGGACGTGCTGGAATACAATCGGCACCCGTACTTCCACTTCTGCCGACTCCTCGTCCGGAGAAATCGCCAGCCACAGTCCCGTCGCCAGCACCAGCGACAAAACCTTCAGCCAGAAGTTATGCAGTACCCAGCGCCGCAACAAGCCCATCATAGCGGGCGCTCCGTTTCCGCATCATCATCCCCATCCGCACCCATCGGCGCCCGCGCCCGCAAAGCCGATTCCTCCCCTGCATCCGAATCTTCGCCCTGCGGCCCCACTGTTGGCAGCGCTACCGGCGCCATATACCGCCGCAGCTCCATGCTCAACAACTCGCGCAGATGTTCCACCGACAGGTCCCGTTCGATCTTTCCTCCCACCGCCATGCTGATCGCGCCTGTCTCTTCCGAAACAATCACCGCGATCGCATCCGTCTCTTCCGTGATTCCGATGCCCGCACGGTGCCGAGTCCCCATCTGTGTCGAGAGCACCGGATTCATCGACAACGGCAAAAAGCATGCCGCCGCCGCCAGTCGATCCTTCTGGATGATTACCGCTCCATCGTGCAGCGGAGCACTCGGCCGGAAAATCGTGGCCAGCAGATCGTAGGAGAGCCGCGCATCCATCGCCACGCCGCTCTCGATATAAGTCCGCAACCCAATCTCGCGCTCGATCACGATCAACGCGCCGGTCTGGTGCTGCGAAAACAGATTCGCCGCCAGCACAATGTCGTCGTACGAATCTCCCTCCACCGCCGAACCACGCAGAAAGCTGACCCGCCGCCCCACATCCGACAGCACATGCCGAATCTCCGACTGAAATACCACAATCAACGCAAACACCACGTAAGGCAGCAAGTGGCTCACCAGCCAGTTCAACGTAACCAGCTCGCCGATCCGCGCCAGGTAGAATGCCGCCGCCACTGCCGCCAGCCCCGCCAGCATCGGAGCCGCCCGCGTCCCCCGGATCATCACCAGCACTTCGTAAATGATCACCGCCACCAGCAGAATGTCGAGCACCGTGAACGACACTCGCGACCATGGCGTCATCAATTGCATCACGCGAATCTCCGCATCGGACTCTACATTCTAATGCCAGGACCAGATAGAAAGGCCCTGTCATCCTGAGCGAAGGAGGGGCGTCACGAAGTGACGCCCCTCCGAAGTCGAAGGACCCCTCGCACTTCGCACCGCCCGAGGCCCAGCAAGGCGTTTCATCACTGCTCCTTCTTGCGGCCGCGCTCCGGCCCTGCGCCCGCCTTCTTCACCACAGCCCGAATCTCCCCCCGAGCCACCCGCGCCGAAATCTCATCGCCTGCCTTCACCAGCCCAGCATCCTTCACCAACTGCCCCGCTCCGTCAAACACCAAAGCATACCCCCGCTCCAAAATCGCCAAAGGAGAAAGCGTCTCCAGCGCCCGCCCCATGCGTTCAATGCGGACCTTATTCTGCAACAACTGATTCCGCATCGCCGCCGCCAAAGCCGCAGTCCCCGCCGCAAGCTCCCCGCGAATTCCCGCCAGCACTCGCCGCAAATCGTAATGCCGCACCGCCGCTGCCAGCGTTTCCCAACGACGCCGCATTAATTCCAGCGCCGCCCGCTCCCCGCGCTCCAGCCGAAAAGTCAGATCATCCACCTTCTGCTGCCGCTGCCGGATCAAGTCCATCATCCGCGCGAACGCCCCATGCTGTGCCCGCTCCATCAGCGCATGCCGCGCCTCCAGCAACTGCCGCTCCATCGCCCGCACCAGCCGCTCCCGCACCGCCTCCGCCTGATTCTCAATTTCCACCCGCGACCGGATCACCAACTCAGCTGCCGCCGAAGGCGTTGCCGCCCGCAGATCCGCCACAAAATCCACAATCGTGAAATCCGTCTCGTGACCCACCGCCGAAATCACCGGAATCTCCGACGCCGCCACCGCCCGCGCCAACCCCTCATCATTGAACGCCGCCAAATCCTCCGCCGACCCTCCGCCGCGCCCCACAATAATCACTTCCACCCCGCGGCTCGCGTCGTTACGGATTTCATTGAAATACCGCACCGCAGCCGCGACCTCCGCAGCCGCGAAATCCCCCTGCACCTGCGCCGGATAAATCACCACATTCACAGCGCGATGCCGTCTCGCCAGAATATTCAGGATGTCCCGCAGCGCCGCCGCCTGCGGCGAAGTCACAATCCCAATTCGCCCCGGCAAAGTCGGAATCGCTTTCTTCCGCTCCGGCGCAAACAATCCCTCCGCCTCCAGCTTCGCCTTCAGTTGCTCAAACGCAACCTGCAACCCTCCCGCGCCCTTCGGCTCGAGATACTCCGCCGCAATCTGCAACTCCCCGCGATCCTCATAAATCGTCACCCGCCCCCGCACCACCACCTGCATCCCGTCCGCCGGACGAAATCGCAGCAGCCGCGCCTTCGAACTGAACATCACCACCCGAATCTGCGCGTTCCCATCCTTCAGCGTGAAATAAAGATGCCCCGAATCCGGCGCCCGAAAATTCGAAATCTCCCCCTCCACCCAAGCATCGGAATACTCCCGCTCCACATGAGTCCGCACCGCGGCCACCAAAGCGCGCACACTCCAAACCCGCCGCTCCGGTGGAGCAAACCTGAACCCGAGCTGATCAGTTAAGGACATATGTCGAGTGCAGTGTAGCCTCTCAGTCGGCGGTTTCCAAACGAAGTGCGGATATGGGGACAGCCGCCCTCGGCTGTCCATTCGAGCGAAGCTCGAAGGCGCCCGCCCGAAAGGTGAGCGACGTCCAACGCCTTGTTTCGGCGCCTTGCTTTCCGTATACTTTCTGGCCGGATCACAAAACAGGCTCCTCCAGTGCCGAGGATGAGGCTGAATGAAACCCGCATCTCTAGTCTGCGTCTCCCCCGCTTTGCTAGCTGCACTTCTTCTTTTCGGACAGGAGAAGGGGAAAGCTCCGGAACAGAGTTTTACTGGCTACCCGCCCTCCGTTTACATGCACGAATTCCACCCATGTTCATCGGACAAACGGTGCGAAAAGACAGAAGAGTTTCAAGTCGATCCCGTGCCAAATGGCTGCTGCGTCCTTGTAGTTACCAACGGAAACGGTCTGGGTAAGGATGAAGTTCTCCACTATGAGGTAGTTCTGAATGGCGAGCGAGTCATTCCGGATCGTGAATCACGCAATGCTCAAGCGACGGTCAAAATCTCACCCCGTAATACGTTAAAGGTCGCCCTGACAGGGGAACAAAGTTCCAGGGTATTCATTCTGCTGACGTACGATCATCGCCAGAAGTGAAATCCGCGAGCCTCCTTCAGATCAGCTCCTTGCCGAACCGCAGGTCTCACCTCCTCCACCGGCTCACCAAATAAAGCACCACCGAAAGCACCACGCTCACCACCACCGAAGTAGCCAGCGGAAAATACACCGTAGTATTTTTCCCGCGGTAAACAAAATCCCCCGGCAGCCGCCCCAAAGGTAAATTCGTCCGACCCAGCAGCATCAGCACAACGCCGGCGACCACGATCGCCCCACCTAACCCAACCAGCATCTTGCCCAACTCAGTCATAACGAAGTCCTACTTCGCCCGATACACCGTCTTCCCCGCCACCATCGTCCACACCACCTTCGTATCCCGCATCTCCTCCGGAGAAACCGTCAACACATCGCGATCCAGTAAAACCAAATCCGCTCGCTTCCCCGGAGCGATGCTTCCAATCGAATCCATATTCATAGCCCGCGCCGAATTCCGCGTATACGCATAAAACATAGCCTCACGCGGCATATCCTGCGACGCATCCAGCACCCCTTCCGATCCCTTACGCGTCTCCGCCTGATAAATTGCCCGGAAAACATTCGCCGTCGAAACCGGCCAGTCGCTCGCCCCCGAAATAATCCCCCCACTATCAAGAATTGACCGTGCCGGATACTGCCACCTGTAAATCTCCGGATCCAGATAAGGCTTCAGAATCTCAATCGTATCCGGACTCGCCTCCGCCCAAAAAAGCTGCAGCGCACTCACCACGCCAAGCTCCCGGAACCGCGGAAAGTCCTCGGGCCGCACGAACTGTTCATGCGTCAGCGTATGCGGCAGCCCGGAGTTCCCGTTAGCCTTCCGCGCCGCCGCAATCCCGTCCAGCGCCTCTTTCACCGCGCCGTCGCCAATCGCATGCACGTGAATGATCAACCCTTGCTTGTCCGCCGCTACACACAGCTCAGCAAATTTCTTCGGATCAAACAGCAAATCGCCGTATCGCCCCGAATTCTTGTAAGGCTTGCTGAGATGTGCCGTCTGCGACGGATACTCCGCCACGCCGTCGGCAAACATCTTGATCCCGCTCACGTGCAGATGTGGCACATCCTTATAAGCCTCGCGCGTCTTCTGCACCCCAGCCAGTTCCGCCGCCGGATCCTTCGCAAACACCTGGGGAAACGCCACCACCTCCGAAGTCAGCTCACCTCGGTCGGCCAGCATCTTGTAAGCCCGCAAAACAGAATCACTGGCCAGCGGATCAAGCCACGCCGTAATCCCCAGGCTGTAGTTATATTGCACAGCAGCCCGCCCGGCCGCCAGCAACTCATCCGCGCTGGGTGCAGGCAGCAGCGGCTCAATTTTCTCTACTCCAGCGTCCACGAGAAAACCGTTCGGCTGCGCATCTTGATTCAGGCCGTAATAACTGCGCTCTCCTGCCGAAAGCTTCTTCAGAAAATCAGCCGTGATACCCGCCCGCTGCAACAGCGCTCGATTCGCCCACGCCGTGTGCCCATCCATCCCGCGCAGCAAGACGCTCTGCTTCTCGTAAGCCCCCGTGCTGAACTCGGCATTGAGCACATCAGGATGCGACCAGAACTCCAGCGGCAGTCCAAGAATCTCAAGAACATCGCCGCGCATCCCCTTCCCCGTCTTTTTCGCGCTGTCCACAAAAGGCGCAAGCTGATCGAGAGTTTCCACTTTCTCGCTTGCATCGGCGGAAATCAGGCTGAGTCCGCCGTCGATCGAGTGGCTATGAGAATCGATGAACCCGGGGAAAAGACTCCGCCCCTCCAGATCAAGTCGCTCCGCCTTCGCCGACACAGACTTCTCCACCTCCGCAAAACTGCCCACCGCAACAATCTTGTCGCCCCGAATCGCAACCGCTTCCGCATAAGGATTTTGCGCATCGCCGGTGAAGACCTTGGCATGAAATAAAATCCGCTCCCCTTGCCCCTCCTGCGCCCCAAGCGAGGAACCAGTCAGAAAAAAGAACGCAAAGAACAACATAACCGCCAGACAACGGAGCAAGCATCGCCTCACGGAATCACCTTTCCTATGTCACGCAAGATTCAACTGAACAGGCACAACTATACCCTTCCTTCAAGTCATCGCGATGGATGCTGGCACCTGGGAGTTCTGTGAGATCTTGATTTCGGCAGGCTCTCTGCCCTGGCGAGCTTTACTTCAATCCCGTCACCACGTACGCCTCCGACAACGTCCGCACGTAGAGATAAGCGTACGCACTCCCGTCGCTCGACAGATGAAGTCCGCCAACAGTCGCGCCCTGCCCGCCCGGTTCTTCCCCAAACGTTCTCCACGGTTCCCTTTTCCCAGTCTGTATGTTCACCCGATCGATCTTCAGGGATTTCGCGAGCCGGTTAACCGGAGTTACATACACCGACTCCCCGTCCGGCGTCCAGCCAATCACGGCGTCTTTGGATTCAAGACCCGGTATGGCACGAAAATCGCCCGTTTCAAGCGACCAGATACCCCGCTTCCCATCGGACCCACGCACCGCGACGCTCTTCCCATCCGGTGAGAGTTGCACTCCGCCCATGCCCTCGGGAGTGATAGGTTTCGAATCTCCACTGCTCAAATCGACTACATAGTCGCGCCCGCCGTGCCCGGCTTCAATCCCGTAGGCAAGCAGGCGCTTGCCATCCGGGAAAAAACGGGCCCCGTCGTAGCTGACCGCATCGTGCGTTAGCTGTCTCGATTCGCCCGCTCCCGTGGGCACTAGGTTCAGCGGTCCGCCCAGTGCCCGTCTTGTAATCGCCCATTTTGTGTCCGGTGAGATGGCCATCGCGAGGCCCTCGCCAATGCGCGCCGGAGGCGACCCATCCGTATCGCGCAAATACACTGTGTAATTCGGTCCCCCGCCATCGCCTTCCTCTTCAAACAAAATCTTCCGCCCGTCACGGCTGATGTCGCGCAACTCCGACCATCCAAACCACCCCAGCTCATGCTCTTCTTTCCCGCCCGGCGCCAGGCCCCGAATCGACAAACGCAGGTGATTCGCCACCGCCAGTACCGTTCCATTGCGCAGGTCTTCCAGCCACATCCCTCCCGGCACGTTGGTGATCGTCCGCAGCTTGCCCGAAAGCGTAACGGCGCGCGGGTTCGAAGCCTGGCCCGTGTTCGTGGATGTAAACCAGATCTCATCCCCCGCCGGAGACCAGAGAATGCCTTGTAATGAGGTCCAACCAGATGAAAGTTTCTTCTCTTGTTCTTTGCCATCCGCGCCGATCACCGCCAGCGAACCCTCGTCGTCGCCCCCTGGGTTTTCATGATCGGCAAAAGCGATCCACTTCCCATCCGGCGAAATCTTTGGATGGCTGATCCAGTTGATCGTGTCGAGCAGAACCTTGCCCGCGGGATATTCCAGCCGCCAGTGGTTATTTTCCGGAATGTACCGGACGATCGCCAGACTCTCGCCGTTCGCGGACCAATCAGCGTCCTCTACATTCTCCAGCACCTCATGCGGAGTTCCTCCGCTCAGCGGAACCCGCGCCAGCGTCCCGCTTCGCGCGTACCCGCCGTGATACACCGTGTTCAACCGGATCGCGAGTTCTCCGCCCTTTGAAATCGAAAGCAATTCCGCATCCTTGATTCCCAGTTCGCGCGACCCCGGATCATCCGTCCGCGACATATAAAGTTGCTCGCCGCCGCCATCCCATGCCGCGCTGTAAACGATGCTGCCGTCCGGCGTAAACCGCGCATTCCCGATCGAACCCGTCCGAAATGTGATCTGCTGGTATTCGGCCATCGCCGCTTTCCCCGCGGCTTTACTCCCCAGCCACCAGCCCAGACCAAGCATCACCACCGCGACTCCCAAACCACCCGCGATCGCTGCCAGCAACTTTCCGCGCGGCCGCCCACCCGCCGCGGCCGCCGTTACCGCCGCTCTCGCCGCTGTGCCCGAAACTCCCGTCAGATGTTCCAGGTCGAACGCAATATCGCTGGCCGAGTGGAAACGCTGTTCCGGATTTTTCTCCAGGCAGTGCTGCACCATGCGCTCCAGCGCCGGAGAAACATTCCGATTCGTCTCGTTCAATTCCGGAGGCTCTTCCCGCAAAATCGCGCTCATCGTATCCGCCGACGTCTCCCCATGAAACGCTCGCTTCCCCGAAAGCATCTCGTACAGAATCGCCCCAAAACTGAATATGTCGGACCGCGCATCCACCGCCACGCCCCGCACCTGCTCCGGCGACATATACCCCGCCGTCCCCATCACCACGCCAGCTTCAGTAGCATGAGTCAGGGTAGGCAGCGAAGTCTGCGACCCCGACTCGGCCTGCGTCAGCTTCGCCAGCCCAAAGTCGAGAATCTTCACCCGCCCATCTTTCGTGAGAAAAAGATTCTCCGGTTTCAAGTCGCGATGAATAATCCCTTTTTCGTGCGCCGCCGCCAGACCATGCGCGATCTGCAACGCATAGTCCAGAGTCTTGCGCACCGCGATCGCTCCGCCCCGCAGCCGTTCCCGCAAAGTCTCGCCCTCAAGCAATTCCGAAACCACGTAAGGCGAGCCCTGATCTGCGCCAATCTCGGTCGTCCCAATGTCGAACACCGCAAGAATGTTGGGATGATTCAGAGCAGCGGTAGCCAGCGCCTCTTGCTCAAAACGGCGCAACCGGTCCGTGTCCCGCGAAAACGCCGGCGGCAATACTTTGATCGCCACTTCCCGCTTGAGGCGAGTGTCGCGCGCGCGATAAACCTCGCCCATCCCGCCCGCGCCCAAAGGCGAGACAATTTCATAAGGACCAAGCCGAGCGCCAGAGGTCAGATTCATGAATGCGCCCGATTATAACCCACATGAGGAAGTTGGCTTTGCCCGTAGAGGGCGTGACGGCCCCGGCAGACGAATGCCTGGAATACCACAAACGAATACCTGGAATTCCGTGGAAGAGCGGCGCTTCAGCCCCGCGTAAGATTTCGACTTTGAATTTGGGCTTCAGCCCCCGACACACCGCCACTCCGCCAGTGCTACAATTCGCCGCATGAAGCGCCAAATTCTCTTCTGTCTAATCACAACCCTGCTAGCCGCCCAAGCCACAGCCCCCGAAGTCGAACTCTCCGCCGAGCCTCACCACCACTTAACCCTCGAAAACAAATACGTCCGCGTCTACAACGTCGAAGTCCCTCCCCACGCCGACACTCTAATGCACTGGCACCGCCACGACTACATCTATGTAACTCTGGGCCCAACCGAGGTAGTCAACGAGGTCAAAGACAAACCTCCCGCCACCATCAAGCTCCAGGACGGCGAAACGCACTTCTCTCCCGCCCCCTTCGCCCACATAGCCCACAATCGAACCGACCAACCCTTCCGCAACGTGACCATAGAAATCGTAGACGACGAAAACCTCCGCCACGCCACCACCAAGTGGGATCCCAACAAGAACGAAGACCGAGCCCTGGAAACTTTCCCGGGAGGCACCCAGCAAATCCTCTTCATAAAAGACGCAATCCGAGCCTCCGAATTCGAACTCCAGCCCGGAGCCGCAGTCCCCCCGGACCATCACGCCGGCCCTCTCCTGCTGGTAGCCGTTACCGACATCTACCTGCGCACCTCGGTCGAAGGCCAGGCACCCGGGCCCGAACGCCTCAAGTCCGGCGAAGTGAGATGGATGCCCAACGGTTTTCCAGCAGTCACCAACATCAAAACAAAGCCAGCCAAATTCGTAACCCTGGAATTCCCGTAAGCCCATCTGCAAAGAGAGGATGATGAAGAGGCGGGCCGACCCACGACAGGAATCACACTAGTTAACTTCCCCGCCGCACAAACTTCTTGTTGCATTCCCGCCCGCACTTCTGCTATAAACAATTCACCGAGAGCAGTAGTGTGGCTAGCCGGGCATAATTGTCTGCAACTCTCGTCGCTCGTCCGGCATCTAAGATTCAAGAGGGCGTGAAAGCCTTCAATTGTCCCGGCCACGGGACTTCATTCGGAAAAGCAGCAAGTTTCCGAAGGGTACCTTCAAAGCAAGGACCTCCAAAAGGATCTTTTCTCAATTTTCTGTCTTCCGACTCGGGCTGTCGCAAAAACGCATGCGCCGAAAGTGGCGTCTACCCGACCGGAAGGCCATACTGTTGCGCGTATTCGAGCGCCCGACCCAGAATCCTCACTCAAAGCCTTGTCATTCCGAACGGCTTTATCGTGAGGAACCTGCTGTCGCTCGCAGCTCTCCCGCGCTCGCTCCCCGAACGTTTTTCCCGATGTGGAAAACATCTGGAAATCCTGTGGGAAGCGAGCATTGACGGGATATAACACGCACCGTATGCTTGTAGGGTTTCGAGGACAGTCGGATTCGCACTTGTGCGAGTTCGCCTGGACTGAATTCGCACCGCTTAGGCGGACCGCGATTCGGTCTTTGACAACTAGGTTGAACGTGCCAGTCGTGAGAAACGGATTCGAGTATTAGTTCGAACGATCTCACAAGATAGACCACCGCGAACTTTTTCTTCCCTGCTTCGCTGCTTCGAAAGAGGCAAAGGGGCAAGAAGCAAAAGGCTGAGCGGTGGCGCCATCCCGGCTTTCGAGCCCGGCGATGGCAGCCTACCTTCTACCCGTCGGTAGGCATCAGGTTTCAAACGAGAGTT
>Ga0307476_10000543_pt1 | contig 28177 bp, 38 predicted proteins | sample atmos_gasesECM2C_2_FD_203314 | JGI IMG/M metagenome (GOLD analysis project Ga0307476, IMG submission 203314) | Hardwood forest soil microbial communities from Morgan-Monroe State Forest, Indiana, United States - atmos_gasesECM2C_05 | ecosystem: Environmental > Terrestrial > Soil > Temperate...
GAACTCTCTGCCACAACCGTATGGGCCCATCAACTTTGATCTCGCCTTAACGAGTGCCCGAGGACGTTAACCCGCTTGCAGTGCTCATCCGGCCGAGCGTGATCATCTCCCGTGATGCCGCTATGGTGTAGACGCCTCCCGGTGTTTTGATCCTGCTTAAAAAGTACTTGCCTCCGACATGCTCGAAGCTGAGCGTTGGCATGTCGTTCGCAACCTCGTCGAACGCCACAGGAGACAGAAACGTTCCCCCTTTGCCATAACCGCGGATTGCCAGCTCTCGAGTTACACCGGGATTCGCACGATCTATCCTGTATTCGCCCGCTGGGAGCGTTGCGCCTCCGGCGACGAATTCAAACGGAACACTTACGACTACCGCATCGGCATCTTGAGCACGAGCACTTACCCCAACGCCAAGCAGGCACGTCAACATGAATACAGCTGCGAAGTACGACCTCTTCATGATTTATCCTTGTGGAACTTAGTTTGACTCTTTCATCGTCGATAACTGCATTCGTGCGTCCTTTATTCCAATAACCGTTACGGCGCACGCTTCAGTAATCTAGATATTTGTAAGCGTCAGAACGTTAGACGCAACAATGACTGACGCGATACATCATCGATGTCATTTGATTGTCACTTCGGTGTCGAGCGGCTGTAACCCGCCCGGGCACCAGTATTCATAGCCATGCGTCGTACTGGCCTCCATTGGCGTTCTAGGTCTTGAGTTTCTTCTACTGGGATGGCGTGGCGGTGGTTCCGGGAAGGATTGGGTTATCTAGCGACACTAGTCGAGTATGTCCGGGGCATTGGGTCACGAAGGCAATCGGCACAAAGACCGATAATCTCCTTCGTCACCCTGCCTGCCTCAGCTAACTCCTCGGGTCCTAAGGTGTTCCGCTCGTCGATGTGTTTGGTAATGCGTTCGCGAAGGTGTGATCGAACTCTCCACAGCCGCGCCTTTACTGCCTCCTGGCTTAGGTTTAGCAGCTGTGCGGTCTCTTTGATTGAGAGTCCCTCGACGTCACGGAGTACAAAGACCGTCCGCAAGATCGGACGAATCTCTTCTAAGGCTCTGACAAAAATGGCTCGCAATTCAGATCCCCAGCAAAGTTGTTCCGGATTCGGGGCTCGATCGGGGACGTCCGCTGGAAACACCGCCCCGTCCGCCTGAAGGTCCTCATCCAACGAAACCTCTTTGGGGGTACGCTGTTTTCGAAGCTTCATGAGCGACTGGTTTACGGTAATGCGAATCAGCCAGGTTGAGAATTGGGAATCTTCTCGGAACGCTGCTAGATTCTGGAAGGCTTTCAAGAGCGCTTCTTGGACCGCGTCTTCGGAGTCTTCCCTATTGTGCGTGATGGTTTGGGAGATTCGGAGAAGTCTACGGTCGTATCTCCTTACGAGTCGCTCGAAAGCAGCAAGATCCCCTTTCTTGCTAGCGTGGACAAGGTCCAAGTCGTCGCTTGCCACGTCCCTCACTGCGAATTGTGCCGAGTTTGCAGCCATATTCGTGCACAGCGTTTTGAAGAACAAACGGGTTTGCGGCGGCAACTGATTCGGCCACTAGCGGAGGGCCGTCTCCTTCCGCGCCATCTAGAAGTCTGAGCTCACTGCACCACGACTTTGCCGGTCATTTTCGGGTGGATCGTGCAGTAGTAGGGATACGTTCCCGCCTTGGTAAACGTGTAGGAGAATTTTTCATCCGTATCCAGCACCTTGGACTTGAACACACCCTCCGTGCTGACCGAAGTATGGGGAATGTCATCTTTGTTTGTCCACGTGACTGTTGCTCCGACGGGCACTGTGATCGTTTGCGGGCCAAACACGAAATTGTCGATGTTCACGGCCGCGTTTGCCGTGGAGGGCTGGTCATTGGCCGTGACGGTCGGTGATCCCGCGACTAGCAGTACGATCGCAATGATTACCGATGCTGCGAAACTTGCAACCCAGACACTGTTCCGTTTCATTGTTCTGTTTCCTTTAATAGATTGATTTTCTTCGTTGATTCTCACCGTTCGGGGACCGGATCGTTGGCGATCCACGAAAGACTTGAGTTAACGACCACCAGGGCCGCTGCCACTTCCTAAAGCCGAAGACACTGGGTCCGCAAGTGGCGAATCGACAACCGCAAGGCTGCGTCCGCTGACCAGATAGTTCACGTCCGTGATTCCCAACACCCGTTGCAACTGGTCGGCTGGCACTTTCATGGGTCCGGCTGAGGGAGCAGTTCCCGGCGCGGGTTGAGGGAAGGCGGTGGACATCGCGGTGTGGAACGAGACCTTGCCTTCCACCTTTTGCATGATCTGGTGGATGTGGCCGTTTAGCACCGTCACGGAACCGAAGCGCTTGACGTAAGACAAGGCTTGTTCACTGTCGTCGGTTCCCCATCCCCAATCCGGATAGATGGTCCACAGTGGAATGTGTGCAAAGAGCACAATCGGAGTGCTGGCAGAACGGCCCTTGAGATCGTCCTCCAGCCACTCCAGTTGTTCGTGACCAAGCGACCCCATGCCGCCGGCCTTGAGATTGGCGACATTCACGAGCCCCACAAAGTGGACCCCCTTTTGATCGAAGCTGTACCAGCCACTGCCTTTTGCGCCTTTCCCATAGCGCTGGAGATATTGCTCGCCATTGTCGGTCAGCATGTCGTGCTCACCGGGCACAAAGTAGATCTGTTTCGCGGACGCTCCCTTTAATACCTGGTCCAGCGTGTCGAACTCACTCGGCTTCGAGAGCTGACTCAGATCACCGGTGTGAATAATGAAATCCGGGTTGTGGGGCATCGCGTTGATCTTGTTGATCGCCACCTGCAGGGTAGCGGTGACGTCTGGGTTGGCGGGTTTGTTAAAACCGATGTGGCTGTCGCTAATCTGCACAAAGCTGAAGTCCCCGCCTTTGCCGGCTTCCTTGTCGTGGCCTTTGGCGAAGGCCCGCGACACTGGAATGCCTCCGCTCATGGTCCAGACCAGGCCGGTACCCGCCCAAGCCATACACTTCAGGAACCCGCGACGATCAACGCCGTCGTTGTTGAGGTCTTGCAATTTCTGATCGATAAGATCTTTGTTTTTGTCCGTCATCTGGCCTCCGGTGTTTTTGTAGCGTTCACAGGTGATAACTGGACTGAGTCGCTTTTATTCCCGGTAAAAAAGAGGGGGGATCAGGAACTTCCACGGTTGTCTGGACCGGATTGCCGCCTTGCGTAGGGGAGACTGCATAGGCGAACACAACGGTGGCGATGTCCCCGGGAGGGGATGGCATCCGAGAAGGGGGACCTAATTCAGATCTGGCTTCGTGGTGCCGTCAGTGGCGGGTTCGGACCTGCGTTGAGCGAATTCGACGCGGCGGGCGTTCCCGCGCCCGCCGCGTCTTCCAGTTGAGGCTGATCTCACCTTGCCAACCACCAGGCGAGCGCTAGCCACAACGGCAACACCGTCAGTAGCACATTCCTCACTCCCCGCACCAATGCTCTGGCGTCGGAACACGCTATTTCACGATCCTGGTCGCCGCAGGCGCGCCTTTGCGCAAGGGATTCCAGCAGTTCGACTTCGCCCGTGCGTATCGGGGATTTCCGCGCTTTGCCTTCCGTATTTCCCGTCATAAATGACTCTCGCTCCCGTATGTATTCCTAAGCTGGATCTCGTCGGAGCACCCTAACTAGGGAGATTCACGCCGCTCAGAAAGCCGCCCAAATGGCCGGTCAGCGCAACAATACCCACTGCCAGAAATTCCACAGCGAAGCGATAGCTAGGCAAGAATACCGTCCGCCGCCGAGCACGGAAATGCACCCACCACACCAGGCAGATCAGGACGCTCGAGACACAAGCAAGTACTAGGTGCAGCAATAGGATCCCCTTCAGTTTCTGGCCCTCGAGTTGGAACTGCCACGCCAGTAGCCCGGTGGCGAGAACGGGAAGCGTTGAAATCGCCGCCGCGAGCAAGTTGTAATACGCCGCGTCTGCGAGGCCGCGGCGCTTCGTCCAGAGTGCTATGAGGTCGAACGCTACTGCCGCAAGAAACAGACCGATTGGAAAATGGATCAGCACCACATGTTGTGCGTGCTTCGCCAAGAGCGCGGTCTTTAGATCGAAAGGATTTACCATCGCCTCACCCCTTCTAAGAATCTGCTTCTCCTGGAGTTCACGATCCGACTCCTGTGCAATCAGCTTCACCATGGATAACGGACTTTTTGCCGCTTTATTCCGCTTGGATTGCATAATTGTCGAGCGGCACGACGAATTGATACTTCAATGGAATTTTTACGTGGAAAGGTAGTTCTTTAAGAGTAGCGGGGATTATTTGAGCTTTCATGAGAAGTGGTCACCATTCATTGCAATGTCTGTCTCACCAATCATTTAGCCTGCCACTCAGTTTTCCCCAACAATTTCTTGTTCTGAAGGGAATAAATCCAGGACTCCGAAGTTCTCATCGTGTGGACGTGTCAGGAGCGAATCTCCAACTCGACTCGTTCGAAGAGCTGGCCATCCCGCTCTTCGATCGGCTTTACAATTTCGCTCACTGGCTCACGCAGAATCGCGATGAAGCTGAAGACCTAGTTCAGGAAACCTACGTTAAGGCATTGAAAGGATTCTCGTCCTTTCAGTTGGGTACTAATTTCCGCGCATGGATCTATCGCATCTTGCGCAACACGTTCTTGACCTCTCGCAAGGGCCTGAAAGTTACAATGACCGTACCTCTCGATTTCGACCAGGAGGAAGAGGGACCGGAACCTGCCATTGAGCGCGACACGCCAGAGACGCTCCTGTTGGCGCGATCGAGCCACGAATTGCTGCAGAAGGCGATCGATGAACTCCCGGTGCATTTCCGAGAGATCCTTCTTTTGTGTGAGGTAGAAGAAATGTCGTATCAAGAGATTTCCGACACGCTTGCAGTTCCCATTGGTACGGTAATGTCGCGTTTATCGCGTGCCAGGCAAACTTTACGGAATCAATTGCGGGCACAATTGCAACAAGGAGCAGGACAAAAAATTGCTAGGGGGACGAACCATGGTCTGTGAATCCTGGAAGACACAACTCGACACCTACCTGGACGGAGAGGTTCCGGAGGAGGAGATGCGCACTTTCGACTCTCATGTGCGCAATTGCCCCTCGTGTTCTGCGGATGCCCTCTCGCGCGTACAGTTGAAGCGCGCGATTCAGGTGGCTGGAAGACGTTTCACCCCCAGTGCTGAGTTCCGGAAACGAATGCAGCAGAGCATTGCGTCCAAGCCGCGGATTAGTTTCCGCCTGGGATGGACGTTAGCGGCGGCGGCAGCCGTCGTTCTCGTGGTCGGAACCTTAACTTCAACCTATCTGGGAAACCGGTCCGGCAGAGATCAGGTCTTCAGCGAGATTGCAGACTTGCACGTGGCAACACTAGCCAGTTCGTCGCCCGTCGATGTGATCTCGACAGACCGGCACACGGTAAAGCCCTGGTTCCAAGGAAGGATTCCTTTCGCGTTCAATTTGCCGGAAGTCCAGAATAGCGAGTTTGCTCTGCTAGGCGGGCGGATGACGTACCTTGAGCAAACGCCGGGTGCGCATCTCATTTACGACGTGCGGAAACACCATATTTCCGTCTTCGTATTTCAGGAACGGTCCTTGCCAGCCAGGTTGAGTGATAGCGCTTCCCAGCCCGGCAAACTGTCGTTCAACATGGAAACATGGAGTCGGGGCGGCCTTCGCTATTTCGTAATCGGCGATGCGAGTGCTGCCGACATCGATAGTCTTGCGAGATTGTTTAAAGCCGCGTCATAGATCTGACGTCCATGTGTTGGTTCCGCCTGAAGGGGAGAGAGTGTGCTCTCCGTTAGTGGGTCATGAAATGGCTCCTGTTTGGTGTCCAATTTCGTTATGCGCCCCCATTGTCTCAAGTCGGTTTTGTGCTCTCTAGTCGTGCTTTGCGCACTGACAGGGTTTGCGAGCGTAGTTCTCGCACAGTCTGGCGGCCTTGCGCTCACGCATGTCACCATCATCGATCCAGGTTTTGGCAAAGCGCAACACGACATGACCATCCTCGTCCGCGGACACGACATTATCGCTATCGGCCGAGTGAAGCAGGTCAAGATACCCACCTCCGCGAAGGTGATCGATGGCACCGAAAAGTTTGTGATCCCAGGACTGTGGGACATGCATTCTCACTTCCGCGATGCAGCCCGTGACCTAAAGTTGTCGTAAGTGGGCAACGGTTGGACCGTGCCCAACTCGATCAGCTGCTCAATGATGCCAAACTATCTGACGCTGGGAACAACTCTTAACCACGGTGAGTCCGTCAAGCACACCTGAACCGTATTGACGGACAGGGGCCAGTTCTTAATCAAAGACGTAGTCCCGTTGGGCGCCTCATATTGGAGGCCGCACGAGCCCTTGGTGTAGTCCCAAGGAGGATCGACCGATCGACCTGCCAGTCTGACCTTTCGTGGCCTGTCTTGGAGTCTTGTCAATTAGACAATTTCAGCTATGTGTTTGTGTTTTATTAGGCTGGACGACCGTAATTCCCATAACTTGTACCGTTCTTCGATTCGATCTCCAAATCCAGGGCCTCAAGTGGCGAAAGACCGTTGCCGGGCGGCCGTCATGAGATTGACAGCCAAGGTACACCTGTGCTGCTTCAGCCGCAAACTCCGATCCTCTCTTCCGTCCTCTCGGATTTTTTCTCGGCGGTGGGAATATTCTCTGGCCAACCCAGTTTGGATAGTTACAGGACCTCTGACTCAAGCCGCAGTTCTCGATCGGTTCGTCACGGCTTTGAGGAGTTGAGGTCAGCAAATCAGCCAGCTTAGGTCCTACACCGACGTAAGCGACTGTGTCTTTTGGAGGAACTCTCATGCTCATGCCCCAGTGGAGGAAGGTTCTCCTATGTTCTTGCCTTTTCGCGGCAGTGGCCGCGTTGGGTACGGGACTCGCCAGAGTCGCAGCGAAGTCAGCAACTGAAGCACCCGCCGGTTTTAACACTCCCAGCTTCAACAGTGCACAAAGCATCAGCAACGGAATCGTCGAGCCACCTGGAGACACTTTTGCTCTGGACCAGCAGGTGTATGAGAACAACAAGGCAGTCGCGGATGGCCTTGGACCTGTGTACAACGCCACGAGCTGCGTAGTTTGCCATCAGAATCCAAATAGTGGATCCGCCAGCCAGATCACAGAGCTTCGCGTAGGGCACAATGATGCGAACGGCAATTTTGTCAACCCGACAATCTTCATCAACGACGGAAAGGACACGATTACCGGGAGGTCCATCGTCAATGATCGTGCTATCGGCCCGGAGGCCCAAGAGCACATACCTGCGACCGAAAACATCCGTACGTTACGCGCTGCCCTCAACACCCTGGGGGATGGATTTGTAGAGGCCATAGACGACGGGACTCTGATTGCAATCGCCGAGAAACAGCCCGAGCTGACCGACGGTAAAGTTCATGGGGAAGTGGTGCAGGCTCCGATTTTCGAGGCCCCTGGACAGACTCGCGTCGGACGCTTCGGCTGGAAGGACCAGCACAGCAGCCTGCTCTCCTTTATTGGTGACGCCTATCTCAACGAAATGGGCATCACTAACCGGCTGCGCCCCAAGGATGTTACGACCGTGCTCAAGACCACGCAGGACCCGGAAGATCAACCGGATAACCTTGGCTTGGCTGACATCGACCACTTTGCTCAGTTCATACGCGGCACAATGGTTCCACCGCGCGACGCAGTGCTTGCTGCGACGCCAGCAGCCTTGAAAGGTGAAGAGCTTTTTCGGCGGGTGGGCTGCAATGTTTGCCACGTCGAGTCCATAACGACGGCTCCTGCAGGGACGGTCATCGATGGTGGCATGTTCACTGTTCCGGAGGCCCTGGGGGATAAGATAATTCATCCCTTTAGCGACTTTTTGTTACATGACATTGGAACCGGAGATGGCATTGTCCAGGTTGGACCGCAAGACACGGCCAACAAACTAAGAACTGTGCCACTTTGGGGCTTGCGCACAAAAGCGCGCTTCATGCATGACCTGAAGTCGTTATCTCTTGAAAATGCTGTCTCGCGTCACGATGGCGAGGCACACGATCCTGCGAACCGTTTTAAGGAATTGAGCCCTGAGGATAGAGCCGCATTGATTACTTTTCTGCAGTCGCTGTAAAGGTAGTCACAAGTTACGAGCTACAGAAGGGCGGAGCCCATTTGAGGTAACGCCCAAAGAATATTTCTTCACCTGACACAGCTACACTGGCCAACGTTCAGCGGCTCAGCGTAGCTGTGCTCTCTTGTGGAGGTGGATAAACACGCCGCCATCTCGATTCCAAAATTACAAACGGGATTTTCTTGCGAATGCAGGAACGTTCAAGCGCTTCCCTCTGTAGCACACTCTTGCCCTGCGTAGCGACAACAACTTTCGTGGCGCGCTTTGTCCACTCTGTAACCTTTCTCGCGCGAACTTATCTTATTAGGACGCGGCACTTCGGCCATGGGCAACAGGTTGTGTGCTTCAGTTGCCTTATGGTCAAGTGGACTGCGACTCAAACTGTGGGAGCAATCCAATGGGTAAAGTAATGCGCACACTATTAATGGCCGGACTTGCAATGGGTTTGGCTTCGTCAACACTCAGCAAGGCACAAGATGCAGATACACAGAGCGCAGGCGCGGTGTTTGTTATGACCAACAACGTAGACAAGAATGAAGTGGTCGCATACCGTCGTGCTAACGACGGCGCATTACAGGAAAGCGGCAGATTCGCCACCGGTGGCCGGGGGAGCGGTGGTAACAACGATCCCTTGGAATCTCAAGGATCGTTAACACTCAGCCCGGATCACTCGCTGCTGTTCGCAGTGAATGCCAGCAGCGGCAGTGTTTCCGTATTTAGCGTTCACGGCTCAAGATTATCGCTGGTGGACAAAGTGATCTCCGGCGGCAGCGAACCGAATGCACTGGCGCAGCACGGAAATCTCGTGTACGTGGTCAATGTTGGCGGCAGCAGCAATGTCGTTGGTTTCACACTGGACCATGGCAAGCTTAAGCAGATCCCCAATTCCACTCGCTTTCTTTCTACCAATAATTCGGGTGCGGGAGGGTTAGCATTTAGTCCGGACGGCAGGTTTCTGGTTGTGGTCGAGCGCTTGACCAACGACATTGACGTCTTCAGTGTCCAGGGCGATGGCACTCTATCTCCAATCGTGGTGAACCCGAGTGCAGGCCCTGGAGCATTCTCGGTGAGTTTCGCTCCGACCGGAGCGGTTCTGGTCTCCGAGACCGGGCCTTCTGGAGTGACCAACGGCTCGGCCATTTCATCGTATGAGATCGCTGCCAATGGCACCCTATCTCCCATCAGCACCAGCGTTCCTACGTTGGGAGCTGCGAACTGCTGGAATGTGGTCGCCCCTGACGGTAGCTTCGTTTACACCTCCAATGCCGGCTCGTCCACCATCTCGGGCTTTGCCATCGCGAACACTGGGGCATTGACCGCGTTGCCCGGAACGGTGGTCGGCACGAATCCCGAGGGATCTACCAATCTTGATATCGCGATCAGTTCTGATGGCAAGTTGATTTACACCTTGAACTCGGTTGCTGGGGCCATTGGCATTTTCGCCGTCCAGAAAGATGGGACGCTCTTTAATGTTGGGTCTGCCAGTGGCGTCTCACCACTCAGCGGCTTCAACGGAATAGCGGCATTCTAACTTCCACAAATTCTCCGGTGAGTTGCGGTGTTGCCATCGCAACTCACAGATTCTTGTCTAAAGTTGAAAAGCAATTTCGAGGCTATCGAATATTCACGGATACAAACACTTTTATCTCAAGGAGACTGAAATGGCTGGCGCTAAGTTGATCGTAATTTATCCTCGTCCCACAGACACCGAATCCTTCGAGCGCGTGTACCAGAACCAACATGTGCCCATGGCCGTCGAGAAGTTGGCCGGCAAGACCAAGATTGTGGCGAGCAAAATAGCTGATTCCCCGCAAGGTGCACCGCCTTTCCATCGCATTGCAGAGATCCATTTCCCAACCATAGAGGCTCTGCAAGCGTGCGCCGCATCGGACGGCGGCAAACAAACGATCGCAAATGCAGTGGCGATCTCCTCCGGCGGCGCGCCGATCTTCTTGGTCGCCGAAGAGGAAACCTTTGTGTTCCAGGGAGAGTGAGGACAGGTTAAGGTAGATAGTCTTCCGCGGAATTGCGCGGCTCCCGCGGATTGGTGGGGCAGCGGTTCCAGCAGAATGGACCCACCCTACGGAATGCGCCAGAATGGCCTAAGGCACAAACTTATATCCCAAGCCGTGTACTGTGAGAAAGTGTGACGGGTGTGAAGGGTCGATCTCCAGCTTCTGTCGGAGCCTCAGCATGTGGGTGTCCACCGTCCGTGTGCAGGGATAGCTCTCGTACCCCCAAACTTTATCGAGAAGTTCATCCCTTGAGATCACGCGTTGGGCGTTCTTCGTCAAGAACTCCAGTGTCTTGAATTCCTTTGGAGTAAGTACAATCTTCTCGCCCGCACGAGTGATTTCGGTCCTGGAAAAATCCACGATCACGTTCGCAAAGACAACTACACCTTCCGGATTAACGCGGGATGCACGTCTGATTAGCGCACGTAGACGCGCAACCAGTTCCCTTGGGCTGAACGGTACGGTCACGTAATCATCGGCACCCATTTCCAGCAGCAGGACCTTGTCGGCGACATCCGAGCTCCCGCTAAGAATTACGAGGGGCAGGCCAGGAATCAAATTCGCAATTTTCTTGCAAAGATCACACCCTGAGGATCCCGGATGAGGTAGATCGAGGACCACTGCGGCTGGCGTTCCTTGGCGAAGTCTCTCCAAACCGCAAACGGCATCGGAGGCGACATCGACCACATACCCTTCCGACGAGAAAAGGCGCCGCAGAACATTCCGCAAAGCACCATCGTCCTCGATGACCAAAATCCGCCCCATTGGGGCGAGTCGCAGTCCTGATATTGGGTTGTTCAAGGGGGCTGATAAGGTAGCAGTTGCCATAAGCCTTTCCTCTTTCTGCCCGATTCCCGACTGCTTTATGCCTCGGGTATCACAGCGCGTTGTCGAAGATCGCTTCTCTCCACCAAAACCCTACCCACGTGGTTGCGGCGCCTATCTCAACAATCCGATAACAACAGGTCGCGGGCCAGCCAGCTATTTTGCAAGTCGCCCAATTTCCACAGTTGAATCGGCCCAGCTCACGGCTCGCTTTGCTATCGTCAGCCTTTGCTGCGATGGCATCAGATCCTCAAAGGCGAGCCACACGACTCCCTGCGCGAAGGCGTAAGGGTTCCATTTAGTAAGCCTGATTTCTCGTCCCACAAACCATATCTCGTTCTTGTCAGCCCCCAGTACAAGTCTCACCTGGGATGAAGCGGGTGCTTGATGTCGAATTCCCGTTCGACGACCGAACACGCCGATGAGTAAATCTTCACCGCTTCTGGAGTAGACAATCTCTCCTTGTGCTTGTTATCAATCGTCAAACCGTCCTGCGCCAAGCCCGCTCCTGCGAGGGCTAACACCAAAATCGCGAATTTCACTGCAGTAAGCATTGTGAACCTCAATTCTTTACATCTAGGGCCGGTCCGGTAGTCTTCTCGTGCGTCGCGGCGTAATGAGACCGCTCTTTCGATAGTGGTGCGTGCGGACCGCTAAGCAGTGACTCGCGAACCGCCTTCCGCGCTCTGGCTAGGCGCGACATGACAGTTCCTACCGGGATCGACAATATCTCCGAGATCTCCCGGTAAGACGCATCTTCGACGTCGCACAGTAAAAGGACTTCCCTAAAGGTGACCGGCAATTGCTCGATTGCGTTCCGAACGGCATTTTGTTGGGAACGTTCGATCAACAGGGATTCAGGAGAAGTGGAGGTTGCGGGTAGCACCGGGGCGTCGTCTTCCGAGTCGATCTCAACAGTCATGCGTCGTTCGAGTGTTGAGCGTGAACTTAGAAAAGTGTTCCTGAGGATTCGAAACATCCACGCCCGGAAATTGGTGCCAGGTTGAAAGGAGGTGAAACCGCGCAAACCCTTCAGGTAGGTCTCTTGTACGAGATCCTCTGCATTGCTTTTGTTGTGCACAAGCCAGCTCGCGAAGTTGTAAAGGGAATCGAACAGGGGCATCGCTAATTCTTCGAACCCTGCTAACGCTGGATTTTCTTCGACGGACGACGCCCCAAATCGGACCATCCCCAGAGACCCAAATCCAATACGCCTCATTTGCCTTCTCCTGAATCGGCTCGAACCCCGGCTGCAGCCCAATCTGACGTGCTAGTCGTTCGGCGTCAATCAACTGAGCACCTTTTCGATATATCCAGCTCATTGCCTGCTAAATGATTGCTGACTAACGACTTAGCTCTGCAGGTATCCTAAACTTGGGAACTCTTTGCGCGCGAAATGCTAGACTTCCGTGCGAAGGCCCAAGTGCCGTATGGAATCCCCTCCGCCCCACCCCGTCTTGCGGTTCGGAACTTACGAGGTTTCTCTCCAGTCGGGCGAAGTGCGCAAGGCAGGTTTGCGGATCAGAGTGCAGCAGCAGCCCCTGAAACTGCTGGAGATCCTGCTGGAACATCCGGGGGAAGTCGTCACCCGTGAGGATTTGCGCAGCCGAATCTGGCCGAACGAAAGTTTTGGTGATTTCGATCAGGCTCTCAATATCGCTATCGGGAAGCTGCGGAGTGCCTTGGGGGACTCGGCTGAGAATCCACGATTCATCGAGACTCTTCCCAAACGTGGTTATCGCTTTATCGCGGACGTGTCAGTCGCAGGCGTCCGCCCAAAGAGGCCGGAATCTGTGTCTGGAGATCTTCCGGCTCCAGAGCCTGGGCATACGCCCCGAGGCGCCGGGTTGGCTGTTGCACGCAAACGCCGGCCGTGGCTAACTGGTCGAGTCATCGTCGCCTTGGGGTTCGTCCTGAGTTTGTCGATTCTCTCCGTTTGGCTCTTTCGTTCGCGTGGCCCTGCGCCCGCGGGAATCCGATCTTTAGCAGTCCTTCCGCTGGAAAATCTTTCTGGTGACGCTTCACAAAATTACTTCGCTGACGGCATGACAGATGAGTTGATCACAGACTTGGCGCAGATCAGCGCTTTACGCGTAATCTCCCGCACCTCCGTAATGGTTTACAAAGGAGCGCGGAAGCCTCTACCCCAGATCGCTCGTGAGCTGAACGTGGATGCCGTGGTAGAAGGCACAGTCCTTCGCTTCGGCGACCAGGTGCGTATCACGGCGCAGTTGATCGAGGCCTCTACGGACAAGCACTTATGGTCCCAGAGCTATGAGGGTGAGCTGCGTGATACCTTGGCGCTCCAGAGCAGGGTGGCTAACGCGATTGCCGATCAGATTCGGATCAATCTGACACCGCGGGAACAAGCTGCGCTGAAAAACGTAAAGGTTGTCAATCCAGAGGCCTACGAGTCCTATCTCAAAGGGCGCTACTTCTGGAATAAGCGAACGGCAGATGGTTTGAAAGCCGCCCTGGCTTATTTCAAGCAGGCAATTGAAGAGGACCCGAAATACGCCAAAGCTTATTCCGGCCTAGCCGATACCTACGCTCTATTGGGAGACTGGCAGTATGCAGTGATAACCCCCAAGGAGGCGTTCCCCGAAGCGAAGGCTGCGGCGATCCATGCTCTCGAGTTGGATAACACGCTCGGAGAAGCCCACAACTCGCTTGCATTCGTCTTGGATGGGTTCGATTGGGATCTGGATGCTGGCGGGAAGGAATTCCAACGGGCCATTGAACTGAATCCAGGCTACGCTACCGCTCACCATTGGTATGCTTGGCATTTGAGTCTGTTGGGTCGGTTTGACGAAGCGATTACGGAAATGAGGAAGGCGGAGAATCTTGATCCGCTATCTCTCATCATTAACGCCGATTTGGCAGAACTCCTAGGCCTCGCACACTCTTACGATGACTCCATACGACAGAGCCTCAAAACGATCGAAATGGATCCTAATTTTGCTCTCGCCCATGATCAACTCGCCCAGGCATACCTGCAAAAGCACATGTACTCGAAAGCGGTCGCGGAACTGCAAGAAGCAGTGACTCTTTCTGGGAATAGCGCGACATGCATAGCTAATCTCGCTCGCGCCTACGTCGCGTCCGGCAAGAGGAGCGAAGCGGTCAAGCTGCTGGACGATCTGAAGAAGCGATCAAGCACTGGTTATTCGAATGCTTCCGAGATCGCCATGATCTATGCATCTCTCGGAGATACGGACAACGCTATGAATTGGCTCGAAAAAGGCTTCGAAGAGCGATTTAACCCCGGCGTCCTGCTTCGGCCGGGCTTCGATCCCCTCCGCTCCGACCCGCGCTTCCAAAACCTTCTGCGCCGCATTGGCCTTCCCCGGTGAGATCCGTTAGCAAGACGTCTGGTCGACCTCGGCCACGGCAAGAACCGACCGCGGATTGAAGGTTATGAAACCGTCCAAGGCGATGGCCCTGATCTTCAGTAATTGCCGCAGTTCGGGACGGCGGACTGGATACCATAAAGTCGTTCGCAGCACTGGCGGCCGCCAGAGCCATGAATGTTCGCGACTTAGCAGCAGGGGAAAGCGGACCATCACTTTATTCCGACAGCACGCCAAATAGTCGTCCGCGGTATGAAAACGGACTGCCGCTGCCTTAACAGCCGTGCCTGTACAGATACTCCGGAGAAGGAGCTCGAGACCGATTAGCCGGTTCTTCGTCTGGGCTGGGCGGCCTCCCGGTCGCGGTTCGGACGCAGATCCTTCACATCTTCATAGTGGGCACGTAGAATCTCAGCCACACTCCAAGCCTGACCAATACAACCGCATGGGCGATGAGGCGCGTCACCCTCGAAGATCTCCGAGATATGACCTAACCCGGCTTCCGCAAGGTGAGATTCAAAAGGAGAGAACCAGGCTTCCGCTTGGCGCCTGGCCTCCTCGCTTCCTCCATTCACCTTTATATATGCCGTGATGAACGGTCCCAGTAGCCACGCCCAAACAGTTCCCTGGTGGTACGCTCCATCGCGCTCCGTGGGCGCGCCCGTGTATCGTCCGCGGTATTGCGGGTCGCTTGGTGCGAGACTGCGAAGTCCGAAAGGGGTCAGCAGATGTTCTTCAACTTTCTCCACCACCCTTCTGGCGCGGTCGCGGGGCAACATGCTGTGAGGAAGGCTCACCGCGAAGATCTGGTTGGGGCGGATCGATGGATCGGGCGGACCGCAGTTTATCACATCGTACAAGCAACCGAGCTTTTCGCTCCAAAAGAGCCGGTTAAAACTCCACCGCGCGACCGCCGCCATGTGGCGATATCGCTTGCGCGCAGCCTCGTCCCCGAACCTGCTGGCCAGGTCTTCCATAATGCACAGCGCGTTGTACCACAGAGCCTGGATTTCAACAGGCTTGCCCCGGCGCGGTGTTACCACCCAGTTGCCGACCTTGGCATCCATCCACGTGAGTTGAACACCCAGTTCGCCAGAAGCCAGCAAACCGCCAGGATCCACTTTGATTCCGTAGCGCGTGCCCCGAGCGTGCCAAGATATGATGTCAGCAAACATGGGATAGAGTTCCTCGCGGACGAACTCCAGATCGCTCGTGTACGCAAGGTACGCGCGAGCCGCTTCGAAAAACCAGAGAGCCGCGTCGACCGTGTTGTATTCCGGTGTTTCGCCAGCGTCAGGAAAGCGGTTCGGCAACATGCCCTGATCCACATGCTTTGCGAAGGTGCGCAGGATACTGCGCGCGACATCATACTTGCCGGTCGGTAGAGTGAGGCCTGGCAGGGCGATCATGGTGTCGCGACCCCAGTCGCCGAACCAGTGGAAACCGGCGATGACCGTTTTCTCATCGCCACGCGAAACCAGGTATTGGTCTGATGCAGCGGCGAGGCTTTGAGCAAAGCCATCCTCAATGGGGGATGCCACGAGCACTTTGCGGCGACGTGTGATTTCCGCACGTCTGTATTCGACCGCTTCAGTAACATCACGCCGCTCAGTGGAGGCGATGATCGATGCCAGACGGCGCAAGCGCAGATCGAAACACAGAGCAAAGGGATTGAAGAGGTCTTCGAAACAATCGAGCCCGCGTTCGCGCTCGGCGTCATATTCAAAGTTACGATACCAATCGCCCGTTTTCCTCAGCTCGATAGCGTTGTGCGCAAGGTGCAGGCTCGGCAATCCGTCATAAGGAGTGACACTTGCCAATCCGGAGCTTTCTTGCACCGCTGGGTTAATGACGCCGTTTTCGTGGGTCGTGCTGTGATAGTCGCGGAATGCAATCAACGGACGAATTTCCAGCCGCAGGTTTCTCGGTACTTCAGGACGATTGTTCTTCCTCAGTTCATAGTGAATCACCGCGCTGTTTTCGCCGTGAATCATGAACACGGACTTATCCATCTCGATGCCTTCTACTTCATACGTAAACACTGGAAACGGGTCGAGGTGAAACTGTTTGAGATAGTGGAATCCTTGCGGGTGAATAACACCTGGATAGCGGTTGGCGGATAGATCGAAACGCCTCCCATCGATCAACAGGGTCTCTTCGAGCTTGGAGAGGAGGACCAATCGGCCGACAGGAGGCTTGGTGGCGGCGACGAGAAGCCCGTGGTAGCGGCGGGTGTTCAAACCAACGATTGTTGACGAAGCAAAACCGCCGAGCCCATTGGTTTCCAGCCACTCCCGGCGAAGAGCAGCTTCCAGGTCGCTCCATGTCTCCCGTTCGAACTGAATCATAATTGGTCCTTGCCTTCACCGGCGGTAACTGCGGAAATGGGCCAGCGTGGGTGTCCATCTATGTAGGTACGGAAGCGCCGTCCCACAATTCAATTCCGCTCGCCGGTACAGTGGCAGCCGCTGGCTCCGTTTTCTTACGTTCGCGGAATTCGCTGGTCCGTTGCATTAACTTGGTGACAACGCCCGTCCATCCGGTTTGATGGCTGGCGCCCATGCCGGAACCGGAGTCGCGGTGGAAGTATTCGTGAAAGAGAACCAAATCCCGCCAATGAGGGTCCGTCTGGAACTTCTCCAAGTTGCCGAATACCGGTCGGTGCCCCTTTTCGTCACGAAGAAAGATGTCTGTCATCCGGCACGACAGCTCACCCGCCACATCCCACAACGTCTTCATGTTTCCCGATCCAGTCGGGAACTCGACTTTGAAATCGTTGCCGAGATAGCGGTGAAATTTTTGCAAGGACTCCACGAGCAGAAAATTAACCGGGAACCAGATCGGACCACGCCATTTCGAATTGCCTCCGAAGATTCCGCTCAACGATTCGCCCGGTTCATAGTCCACTCGGGGCTCGGTTCCGTTGACGCGGAGTGTGTACGGGTTTTCCTGATGGAACCGAGAGCGCGCGCGGATTGTCCTCGACATCGGCCTTGGCATATTCCACGAACACGTCGAAGTAGCGATCTTCGTCGAACAAACCCGTATCGAGCAGTTCGAACTCCGGTTGGTGCTTGTCGCGGCGGTCGTTTTCCTCGACCAATTTCGCATAATGAAACTCCGCTTGGGGGCATTTGTAAAGGTACTTCATGTAGGAGTGCGAGGGCGTGCTGTCGAGATAGAAGTAGCATTCCTTCACGTCCTCGCCGTGGTTGCCTTCGTTTCCCGTTAAACCGAAGATCCGTTCCTTCAGAATTGGATCACGTTCATTCGACAGTGCGAGGGCAAAGCAAATCATCTGTTGGCGATCACTGATTCCGGCCAAGCCGTCTTCGTTCCAGCGATAGGCGCGCGAACGGGCATGGTCGTGTGGCAAGTATTCCCATGCATTGCCGTGCGGGCTGTAGTCTTCACGCACTGTGCCCCATGCACGTTCGCTGAGGTAGGGCCCCCAGCGCTTCCAATGCTTTTTGCGCGCGCGAGATTCGGCCAGTCGAATTTCCTCTTTGGTCATGAGGGTCTTCGTATTTCAAATCAGGCTTAGCTAACGAGCAGACTCACCCGAACTTGCAAATCGCCGCACCGCAGGCCGAGTCCGGTATCGTTCACTGGGTCGTCGATACTTGGATCGCCCGGTAGAGATTGGGATCGCAAATCGTGGACAAGATCAAGGTGCCAGTCGTTTTCGGACAACGCGGTGTGGACGCTGCTGCTCACATTTCCTCCTACCTTTTTTGATTTCGATTGCGCGGCCATCGGATTGGCCCAACAAAAGCGTCTGTAGAACCTACAGCTGTTCGTCTCTGAATCTTCTTTCAAGGAGATTCGCTCTCGGGTTTATTTACTCCCCAGTCGGGACCTCGCCGGGTGTAACCGGTTCCGTGACCGATAGCAGAAGTCAGACAGAAACTAGAAAGTGGAAACTAAACTAGAATCTTCCTCGGTCGTCATATGTATAGCCAAGCTCCCATCATGCTCGGACCCGAGAATCCACACATCGCCCGGTGATGAGACAACTCCAGCCCACAGCAGATCACAGGGAAACCCATCCTTTGTTGGGCTGGGACTAGATGCGATCGTCCAACTGATCCCGTCCCAGTGCAATAGCAGTGTCATCTGGTGCCCCGATCCGTCTGGCGCGAAGTAGGAGCCAAACGCCCAGATGTCGTTGGCCGAATTCGCCGTCAATCCAAGCAAACGGTTCGACTGATTAACGCTATTCCGTCCAACATTCGGACTCGGTACCACCGCCCAACTCGTGCCGTCAAAGTGCTCGATCAACGTCAGCGTGGCAGCCTGTTTGGGAGGCGCAACCGGCGTGGAAAAGCCCACCGCCCACGCATCGTTCGGCGCCAGCGCCAGCACGGCGTTCAACTTGTTTGTGCCCTCGCCTACGTTGGGAGTTGCCACACGCTTCCAGTTCGTGCCGTCCCAGTGCATCGCTGAGGTTTCGATGTTGTTTGAACCGCTGAATCCCACCGCCCAGGCATCATTCGCTGCGTCGGCGGACGCGCCAAACAAAAACTCATTGCTCGATTCCACAGTTGTCGCCGTCCATGCCGTGCCGTTCCAGTGCTCGAAAAGGGGCGAGACCAACCCCGTACCGAGGTTCACCAAGCTGCCGATCGCCCAAACGTCATTCGCCGAGCTAGAGGTCATGGCGAAGACATTCGCTTGCTCTTTCTTCCCGAACTTGGGAGCCGGAAACAGGCTCCACTTCGTTCCATTCCACTGCTCGATCACCTGCCCCGGGTGTGCCCCGTCAGTCACGTTTCCCGCCGCCCAGGCCAGAGTCGGAGAAATAGCGACCACCCCCTGCAGAAAGCTGTTGTTGTCGCCTTTGATCATTGGAGCGGAAAACGCTGTCCACGCGGTGCCATCAAAGTGGATCGTCGACTGCCCTACCGCCCAAATATCGTTGGGAGAAGATGCCGAGGCCGCAAAAAGTTCACTGTTCGGGTTCTCGTTTGGGGTTGCGACCACCTCAAAAGTAGAGCTGGCCTGCTTTTGTTCCTGGGCCGGCAAGTCTTGAAACAACGCAACACTCAACCCGAAAAACGTTACCGCGCTAAGCCTAAGTCTCACGATTCCGCCTCAATGGTGCTGACTTAAGGATGTGTCCGTTTTGATCTTCACCAGTTGATAACTAAACGCCAGTCGCTCCTATTCCCTGCTTAGCGTTATTTTTCGAACGAACCCCAAGGACGAGTGCAGGTTCAGCCTCCAACAGTCGCCCTGGGCATTGAAGGTTCTGTAGGACGTTGGGATTTTCCAGCGGAGAACCGGACTAAACCGACAGGACAACCGTTCCTTTAGCCCGGCTCACGCAAGGCAGTACATATCCGGCATTTTTTTGCTCAGGCGTCAGCCCAGCTTCCACGTCCATCTGAACGGTGCCGCTTAGAACCCGGGTAGCACACGTACCGCATTGGCCCTGGCGGCAGCCAAACGGAATCCGGACGCCGTTTCGCTCTGCCAGATCCAGCAGCGTGCTTCCGGAGGAAACCTGGCAAACCTTTTCCGAGTGAAGAAACACGACCGTCTCGACTGTACCAGCTTCCAGTGGAAGAGACTCAGTGGACGGTTTGCTCTCCCCAAAACTTTCCTGAAGGATCCGGTCCTGGGTTACGCCGAGAGTCAAAAGAACGTGGCGCGCGTTGTCCATGAATCCACAGGGACCACAAAGAAAGAAAGTTGGTGAATCCAGATCGGTCACACTCTGGGAGACAAATTCCTCAGTCAGGCGCCCGCTGCGCCCCTTCCAGGTTGGATCCGGTCTCGACAGGCACAATTCATACTTGAAGTTGGGAAGAGACCTGCTAAGCCTCGACAGCTCGTTTTCGAAAATGATGTCCGCACCCGTGCGCACACAATATAGGAGCGTCACAGCAGTAGCGAGTTCGAGATCGTCGATGTAACACAGCATCGAGATCATGGGTGTGATCCCACTTCCGGCCGCAATGAGAACTATGCTTTTGTGGAGTGTCTCGTCAAAGTAAAACTGTCCGTACGGTCCGCTTGCTTCCACCGCGAGGCCTGGCTTGGCCCGCTCATTAAGAAAAACCGATACCCATCCATTTTCCATGCGCTTGGGCGTGATTTCCACATAGTTCTCGTGGACCGGCGAGGAGGAAACGGTGTAAGAGCGCCGTACACGCTGGCCATCAATCGTCCATTGGAACGTCAGAAACTGCCCTGGCTTAGCCCAAAACCGTCTTTCGTCTAGAATCTGGAAGCGCAGCGTCTTGGTGTCGTGCGTTTGCTGCTCGATCTGTGACAGCAGAAGACGCATTGGGCTCTTCGCGTTTTCGTCGTTGGTTAGTGGGGTCAGCCGCGTGGGAATCTCGGCAACGCCCGATGACTCCACGGAAGCACGCGGCTGCCTTTTCTTCCTAAACACCAAGGCGCACTGGACCAGGCACACTGCAACAACCAAGCCGGTCGCGAGTCTCAGCCCCAAGCTTCCAGGGTTCGCCGAACGAAGAAGTTCGGAGAGGGTGGGAATGAACACAAGCGCGAATGAAATTACGAAGATTGCTATTCCCAGTGCCTCCAGCGACGAATGGCTATGCTTGTGGCGGCGTGCGATCAACACCTTCAGGAAGAGCAGAGGCGCGAGGACGAGCACAAGCACAATATGCAAGACCAGGTGAGTAGGCAGATGACTGGTTATTCCGACACCTACAAGTCTCTGACTCATGCTGTAGGCCATGATGCAGAACAGAATCACAAACAAGTAGCCTCCCGCCTTATGAAGAGCGATCAAACGGGTTCTCGTCAGTCCGTTGCGCGGGGGCTGGGAAGCTTCCAGCATCACCACTACGTTGGTGGCGGCCAGTGTGACAAAGGCAATGCCTGCCACAATAGCGGAAATATTTAACATAGGCGTCCATCCCCTCTGAGCCGCACCATACGGTGCCGATGTTCTCTCTATCCCCCGTGTTCTTCGACGCTAGCGGCCGTTCGCACTCTGTTGGTGTCAACAGCATCCCCCCACGATTTATTCCAGAACTGGAGGCGTTTTGGTTTGCGAGACACACTCCTAAGGTCTTGCCAACGCGACGGCTTTCAAGAACAGCGATGTACAAAAGGCCGGCCCAGTGATTAGGACGGCCTTGCGTTTCTTCCAACCTTTTCTTCTTAGCTCCCACCGCTGACGGCTCGTAGGGCCGCAATAATCGAGCCCACGATACAAGAACCGATCAGTAAAGGCAGCGCGCTCAACAGGAGACCGCCCAGCAACTCAACAATGCTTTCCAACATTCGCTGCTCCCTCGATCTCTAGTGGTGTGTGCCCGAGGCTCTTGTATTCAAAGAATAGGCGCACAGATTGCCGTGGAGCCCGCATTCTGAAGAGATCCCAGCTCTCCGAACAGAGGCTCCCTGGCGGTCTCAAATAACCCAGTGAGGCCCCGGTTGTAGATCGACCTCCAAACTGAGCTGCGGCAACTACATACTGCCTAAGTCCTGGTCAAACACTAGCGCCTGTTTCAGATGACGGAAATCGATCTCTTTGAGCGTTGACGTACCCGCGCCTGTTGCTTCGGTAACGATGGCGTCCTGTTTGACTAGATCGTCATCCGTCTTCAACGTTCCTGGCACCGTGACCACAGTCTTCCCATTTTTCTGGAAACTCACCTGTACCGCAGGGCCGGTCCCTTGCCACTCCACTTTGTAGTCGCCAGGTTTCAGTTCTGTACCGCCGATTTGCACGGCATTAGAAATCTCGACCGAGTGTGCGTTGTCCCGCGCCAGGGCACTTCCGCCCAACCCGAGCAGGCAAGTCAGACTGAGCACAAACGATGTTTTCATGATTTCTCCTTTTAAAATGTTCCGAGTATCACCATTGATAACCCTGCTCGCGCACTTTTATTCCCGAGGCGTGTCTGTTGAAACATTGCAAGTGCGAAAGGGACCGTTGCTCGCGCGAGAAATCTATTTTGAATCGTGGAATCTCCACAGTCGGTGAGGCAAAAGGTACGTGAAGCCCGCAAACTTTTCCCACTGCGTCGAGGAAGAGGTGAGGCCATGGTTGAATCCGGCGTCCAGCACAAGATTTTTCCTGACCGGATACGAGACGGCCCACAGGTTCCCGACTGCATTTCTGCTGGTGAGTGGCTGCGTGAAGTGCCAGAGTTCGCCTGCGACTGTCAGCCGTCGCAGCGGGTGTGAAATCGAGAGAGTCTGGCCGAATTGTCCGCGGCGAATGATGCCTTTAGTCTGTTCGGAAACAATGCCGTTGATGTCGAAGTGGAAACCTGCGAGATCGTCACTCACCAGGATCAATGCGCTATTCCTGAACGTGCCGATGTCGATTTCCGGCGCGGGACTCGCGTAGAGACGGCGAATGTAGCTGAGGCTTACGGTAGGTTTGTGCCAGGCTCCGGGCAATACGACTGCCTGAAATCCGGCGAACACCTCGCCCGGGCGACCGCCAGAGAGAGCATCGCCGGTAGCACCACTTGCTTGAGCAAGTGGTGCCGATAGGGCGAGCAACTGAAGGCGGGGTACAACAGTGAGCTTGGTGACCTGGTTAATGCCAAATAGCGTTGTGAACTCAGGTGAGGTCTGGGCGTAGAGTCCGCCGTTCTCAAATTGCAGGTAGCCCACCGGGGTCAATGTCGCGGGAGTTGAAACCGTGGGACGACCGGGATTCGCCTCCGGTGTTTCGACGGCAGACGACTGCGCGCAAATCCGCGCGACAAATAAAAGTGCAGCCGCCCCCACAAAGCCGCTGCGAAGCAGTTTTCTCAAAGTACGCTCCAGAAAAAAGTGAGATCGCACACGAATCGTTCCTTTTGCTGCTCCGTTCCGGGCCACACGCGTGGAAGCAGGAATGGCGGCGGATGAAAAGGTTCCGATAACGGGCGCGCTGCAAAATGGAACGACTCCTTACTCACTTCACCACGATCTGGCCGGTCATTTTCGGATGCACCGAGCAGTAGTAGGAATACGTTCCGGCCTTGGTAAACGTGTAAGAGAACTTTTCGTCCGTGTCCATGACCTTGGACTTGAACACGCCGTCTGTGCTCACAGCCGTATGAGGAATATCATCACTGTTTGTCCAGGTGACTGTCGTACCGACGGGTACCGTGATCGCCTGCGGCCCAAAAACGAAATTATCGATTTTCACCGCCACGTTTGCCGTGGAGGGCTGGTCACTTGCTGTGACGCGCGATGATCCCGCGAACAGCAGCAGCATCGCAATCAGCACCGGCATTACCACACTCGCAATCCGCACATTTTTCTTCGTCATTTTGTCTGTTTCCTTATATTTGATTTTCTTGCTTGAACCCTGGGGTGAGCCGCGGATGGGATGTTTTCGCTCACTCCTCTACTACCAATGTCCCTTTCATACCTCTATGGCCGAAGCCACAGACACTTGAGCAGCGAAATTGGAAAGTGCCAGCCTTGTCAGCGGTGAATTCGACGACAACGGTCGTTCCCTTAGGGATTTTTTGATTGATGTTAAAGTCGTCTAGCTTGAATCCGTGATCGTGGTCCGCGGCGGCCATGATTAGCTTGACCTGCTCGCCTTTCCTGACGCGCAGCAAGCCAGGGCTAAATTCAAACTTCCTGAGCGTCACTTGAATCTCGTGTATCCCTTGCACCCCCGTCCCCGCATCTTTCGCCACTTGCGCAACTGTCCTCGCCGATGCTGCAGACATGACCGTCAGTCCTATTAACATCATCCTCAGCCTGTTCACATTGAATTCCTTTGCTTGAAAACCAGGTTGCCTCTCACTGGAGATAACCAAGGTGTTGATCTTTTATTCCATACCGCCCGGCGGTGCGTTTCACCAGGTATGCTGCAGTTGTTCGGGAATTCTCATATTAGGTTTGTTACCGGTAGTTGATGAGGGCTGTCTGTCTTGGCATGCGTAAGTGCTGGAGGGCCAGCGTCCGCACCGGTGATCTCGAAACTAGTATGTCGTTTCGCAGCGAATAACCGCCGGGAGTGCTCGATCTTCCAAGATTGCGGGGAATATCGGGAATATTTCCTGCGGTCGCTCGTTCTTAGTGACAGTGGAAGTACGCAACGTAGGGGTAAGCCCCCATGCTAGACGACTCGGATGAGCGCGATGACGTGGTGGCGGCAGCGTCGATTTGCCCGGTTCCCGACTGCGGCGCATTGGTGGTTTCCTACAGGCCACCAGAACGCACGGGACGCGACAATGCCAGATCGTCGTGTGAGTTCACGTGTCCGCACTGCCTCATCGACTTTAGCGTCCCTGAAGATGAACTGATTTTTCAGTCAGTGCCGAAGGAATGGCTATTGGCGAGAGTCCAAGCCGCATAGTCAGGGAAGCGTTAAGCAGTGACTCGCGAACTGACTTCCGCGCTCTGGCCAGGCGCGATAGTTGATCCGGTCCGATCAGATAACGGGATTCAGTTCCCCAAATATCCCTCCCGATCATCGGTATAGCATGACAGAATGATTTGGCGTCCCCGGCGGGATTTGAACCCGCGTTTGCGCCGTGAAAGGACGCGGACAGCCTGGATCACGTTGTAACTACAAGGTGGCGGTCGCTCTGCAATGCCCTGTAAGGAACCGGTGAGGACACTAGAGAACATTCCCATGTTGTACCGTCCTTGTACCGCTAGTCCTTGGTACGGAAAGCCGGAAAATTCGGGGATCTGTCGACCTTGAGAACGAATCGCAAGGATGTTCTGGAGCGATAGTGGCAAGATGAGGCGGACTGGTTCTATACGGTGGAATTCTTGCCGACTGATGACTCAGAGGGTGCCGCCGGGAAACAAATCAACCATCGCGTCCGACTTTCGTGACCTGTCGATACACGGAAAGATTTCGGAATCGGCAGCTCATGAGCTGCAGGTCGGTCAGCGTTTTGCTTTTTCGAATTCCTTGGCCAGCATCTCCCTGACGCGGATGCTGAATCCGGCCGGCAATTCAAATCTTTGCTCGTCGGCCAGCAAGACAAGCACATTGTGAGTGCTGTCCAGCAACACCGCACACTTGCGGCACTGCTCCAGGTGGGTCTCAAGCAAGCGCCGCATGCTTGGAGGCATGTCGTCATCGAGATAATTCGAGATCTCCCGGCGAACCTCTTCGCAACTCAGGGTGATCATGACTATGCCTTTCCGAGTCCTAGATGCCCGGCCCATGAGCGCGAAACGAAGTAATCGCGAGCCATGAGTCGGGCGCGCAACAGTCGAGTCTTTACCGCCGGCACGCTTATTTCCAGTGCAGCCGAGGTTTCGGCAATGGTAAACCCGTCGATGTCGCGCAGGATCAGCACTTCCCGGTAAATCTCCGGAAGCGCCTCCAATGCCTCCTCAAGATGCGCCGCGAGCTCCTTTTGTGCGAGGGCTTCTACGGCGATCTCTCGCCAATCGGCGAGTTCAATCGGAGTATATTCATCCTCGTTATCGGGGGATTTTAGAAGCTCAAGAGACACCTCGCGCCTTTGTCGCAGACGCATCCGGGCTTCGTTGGCCACGATGCTCAGTAACCAACTAGAGAATCTCGCCTCCCCGCGAAATGTGCGCAAGCCTCTGAACCCCTTCAGGATCGCCTCTTGTGACACCTCTTCGGCGTCGGCCTCGGTCCGCAAAATCGCATACGCTGTGTAGTACACACGGCGCTCGATCGGTGCAATCAGTTCGTAATACCGTTCATGGTTTCCAGCCACGATCTCGGCGACGAGCTCTCGTTCCCCCTCGAGGATGCGATCATTTTCGGATTCCGTAACCAGGGTGTTCTGCATTCGCACACAGCCGCGCAATCCCACCGCTGGTGGGCATCTGAGAGTCGAGTCCCTGGTAGGATTCACGACCTGCCGCAAAGTTTCAGGTATCCGACGCGCACCATTCGACGTGCAGATTTCTGAAACGATCGTAACTTATCGAATGCTATGGCATCAGATTGAAGTGCGAGGTGGGGTGTGCCTGTTAACCAGATTGATCTCATTTCACCGGTCGATGACACTCAGAAATCATCCTCCCCTTCTTTTCTGCTCTCAAGCGCAGCTCTCGTAGGCAGCCTCGTAGAAGGCGCGTGTGCGATCCTTGTCGCCAGTGCGTCCGCCAAGATCTTTCTCGGGATCGGAGCTCTAGCGGGGGCGGCGAAGGCTTCGCGCTTGCATGCCGATATCGTGCGCATTCCAGTCTTACTCGCTTCGACTGCCGCCGCATTGCTTACGCTGTTGGTCTTGTGGAATGCCTGGCGCGCCCGCAACCGGTCTGCCGCTCGCTGGCGAAAAAAGCCAATGACTTTGCGCGAAACATTCAGCCTTGCCGTTACCCTCTTGGCTTCCGTCATAACACTAGCTCTGGTGCTCGGAGAAGCGATCGAGCATCCGATCTTCCATATTCACTAAGGAGATGTCCTCGCCGCAGCCGGCCAAAAGTGGACAACCAATCCTCCCGAGACAACAAGATTATGCTGTTCTGAGCGCCGCACCGGAACGCCGAAACTGGGTTCCCTAACATGTAGAAGTCCTGAAATTCGCCTCTAAAGCCGATCGGGAACAGCAGTTTGAGCTAAGTGCGGACGTCGATTCCCGCGCCGAATTGCGCTGTCGCCACGTTCCGATGAATCTCCGCGTTGACAAGTCCGTTTTGCAAATACGCTACTTCCCTCGTAGAGTCCATATCCGAGGCCCGCGGATAGCCATGGCGATGCAGAAGCGTGGCTCACAAACTGGGCTCGCAACGAAGGCGTCACAAATATCGTTGCGAGACTGCTAATGGCGTTGAGTTGTGTGCTCTCCACCCTATGACTTGGCCCTGCAGCCAAGGGGAAACTCCAGGAGCAGGGCGGTGTTTCCGCAGGATAGACGGCGCGCATAATCAACAGAATACGCGACGCTTCTACCGACACTCAGCTTCTGGTTAGAAATGGTTGCGGCCCTTGCGATGAATTCTGCGCCGAGCAGTAAGCCAAACTCATTCTTCTCTTCTTGAGCAAAGCTAAGACAACACATCCACAACATTCACATTAGTAGACGTTGAATCAACCGCCCACCTCGCGAACAAGATCACGCATAACCGGAGGATGCTGATCGAGCCAGTTAGTTACAGATCTCGGAAGCGCGAGTGCCTCGGAAACTTTTTTCCATGTCTTGAATCATTCCGTCACGCTCGAAGTGGGCGAATCTCAAAGCAAAGAGAGATCAAATGAATAGGAAACTGATGATGCTGCTGCTTTCGTGGGTTCTGGTGAGTTCCATCAGCGTTTTCGCTCAGGACGCCACGAAGCAAGATGGCATGCATAAAGAGGAAACAAAACAGAATGAGATGAAGCAGGACTCCATGGGCAAGGACGAGATGAAACAGGATTCCATGGGGAACGACGGCATGAAGCACGATCAGATGACAGAAGGCAAGAAACAGAAGAAAGCCCACCAGTCCAAGAAGGACAGCAAGAAGGACGCAATGGGCAAAGATGACATGAAGCACGGCGACAACGTGAAGCAGGGTGACAGTATGCAGAAAGACGAAATGCAGCACTGAGCTCGAATGGCGTTCTAGCCTACCTGACCGCAACCCAATCCAAACCAAAACCCGAGTCTCAGAATCTCAGACCACAACAATCAAAGGAGAAGTGAATCGTGAAAGCAACTCATGGACAAGATAGAACACCATTGGGCAGTTCTCGCATAAGAGCGATAAGCCCGATCCTTACACTCGCCGTGATTTTCTCTTTGGCGGTGTCGTCGACGGCCCAGGTTCCTGTTAAGCAGCTACTCTCGCCAGAAATCCTCGCAATGCACGCTCGCGCCAAGCGTCCCACAGCTACGGCGCCGACGACGAGCCTGGAACTTGCCGCTACTGCTACTGCACTAACGTCAACGAGTTTCAATTCTGAGCAGGGACCTGGTCCTGGCCCAATTGGTCCCGGCCCGGGGTGCA
>Ga0307476_10000544_pt1 | contig 28174 bp, 19 predicted proteins | sample atmos_gasesECM2C_2_FD_203314 | JGI IMG/M metagenome (GOLD analysis project Ga0307476, IMG submission 203314) | Hardwood forest soil microbial communities from Morgan-Monroe State Forest, Indiana, United States - atmos_gasesECM2C_05 | ecosystem: Environmental > Terrestrial > Soil > Temperate...
CCGTTCCAGCCCTCGCCGGGTCGCGACGATGGCTACGACGTTTCCGATTATTACGGAGTCGATCCCCGCTACGGCTCGCTGGGAGACTTTGTCGAGTTCACCCAGGGATGTAGACAGCGAGGCCTTCGTGTCCTGATCGATCTTGTCGTGAATCACACGTCAAACCAGCATCCGTGGTTTCAGGAGGCGCGCAAAGATCCGGAGTCCAAATACCGCGATTGGTACGTCTGGTCAAAGAAGAAGCCGCGAAACGCGAACAAAGGTATGGTCTTCCCTGGCGTCCAGAAATCCACATGGGATTACGATGACGCGGCAAAAGCCTGGTATTTCCATAGGTTCTACGATTTTCAGCCCGATCTGAATACTTCGAATAGCGAGGTCCAAGCTGAAATTCTAAAAATAATGGGTTTCTGGCTTCAGTTAGGCGTCTCTGGATTTCGCATGGATGCCGTGCCGTTCGTCATTTCCACCAAAGGCGCTAATCATCGACGCCCCACCGAGCACTACGAGATGCTTCGCATGTTCAGCGAATTTCTCACCTGGCGCGAAGGCGACGCAATCATTCTCGCCGAAGCAAACGTACTCCCTTACGTGGATATGAATTACTTCGGCGCTTCCGGCGAGCGTCTGCAATTGATGTTCAACTTCGAGGTGAATCAAAACCTCTTCTACGCGCTTGCCACAGGTGACACTCGTCCCCTCGTCAAAGCCTTGAAGATTACCAAGCCACGTCCCGCCACCGCGCAGTGGGCGCAGTTCTTACGAAACCACGATGAGCTCGACCTCGGTCGCCTGACGAAGAAGCAGCGCCAGGCAGTCTTCGCCGAGCTCGGTCCTGAACCGAACATGCAGCTATACAAGCGAGGGATTCGCCGCCGTCTCGCTCCCATGATGCAAGGCGACCGACGTAGGCTTGAGCTCGCATACAGTCTGATGATGACGCTCCCCGGCACTCCCGTCTTCCGCTACGGAGACGAAATCGCCATGGGTGACAACCTCGATCTGCCTGAACGCAACTGCGCCCGTACGCCAATGCAATGGTCGAATGAACCGCAAGCGGGATTCACGGAAAGTGATAAACCTGTAATTCCCGTAGTCGCCGAAGGCCCTTACGGTTACGAGCACGTAAATGTCGCCGCGCAGAAGCGCGATCCCAACTCCCTCATGGACTGGACCGAACGCATGATCCGCATGAGGAAAGAGGTTCCCGAGATCGGTTGGGGCGATTTTTCAATCCTCGGGACAGGGAAACCCGAGGTGCTTGCGCTCCGCTACGATTGGCGCAACAATTCCGTTCTATTCGTACACAATCTCAGTCCCATTCCCACAGAAGTCAAATTCCGGGCTGGCGCGAAAGCGGGTGGCCAGCTCGTCAATCTCCTGTCGAACGATCACAGCACTCCCGATGCATCCGGCAAGCATCGCATTTTGCTTGAGCCCTACGGCTACCGCTGGTTCCGCCTCGGGGGCCTCGATTATCTGCTAAAGCGCACCGAAATTTAGGCGTTTGTAAAAATAGGCCCTGAAAACAAACAGTGCCTCGAAAAGCTCAATGCCGAGTTACGCGGCAACCCGGAAGTTATGCAGGGCCACAAGTCTGTAATCGGACAAGCCGTCGATTTTAGGGTATGATAGCGTCCTTTATCATTCACTATCTGGATTGGCAAGCGGGCAACAAATTCGGGCCGTTTGCAACAGACACCGACTATCCGCTCACTGGTTTGCTCCCCCGCGAAATGCGCCCAGTGGCATTTCTAGACCCTAGCGCGTTTATCGTTACATATGTGGTGAAACTTCCTACAAGCCGACTTCGGGCTCGTTTCGGCGGATTCACACCGATGAGTAGCGCGTTTGCAAGGACTTAGGGTTAGATTTGCCTTCGTTGACTTGTCTTCTGTCCTCAACCTAATATGTGTTCCACATGCCAGCCACCGGCTCGCTCATCGGCCAGACTGTATCGCACTACCGCATCCTAGAAAAACTCGGCGGTGGTGGTATGGGTATTGTTTACAAAGCCGAGGACATCAAACTCAATCGCTTTGTCGCTTTGAAGTTTCTTCCAGATACTGTCGCTCGAGACCAGCAGGTGTTGGCCCGTTTTCAACGCGAGGCCAAAGCCGCCTCTGCGTTAAACCACGCAAACATTTGCACCATCCACGAAATTGACGAGGTGAATGGCCAGGCATTCATCGTCATGGAGTATCTCGACGGTACAACGCTGAAACATCGAATCGAAGACGGACCGCTCCCGTTGGAGCAAGTGCTGAACTGGGGAATTGAGATTGCGGAGGCACTGGAGGCAGCGCACGCCGAGGGCATTGTCCACCGGGACATTAAGCCGGCGAACATTTTTATCACCAAACGGGGACACGCCAAGATTCTCGATTTTGGGCTGGCAAAATTGACTCTCAGCGGCGGTGGGATGAGTGATTCGCCCACGCTTACGGCAGAGACGGAAGCGTTGCTCACTAGTCCTGGCGCAACCGTGCGCACCCTTGCCTATATGTCTCCGGAGCAAGCGCGTGGGGAAAATCTGGATGCACGGACCGACCTGTTCTCGTTTGGCGCGGTACTTTACGAGATGGCAACGAGCCGCATGGCGTTTCCGGGGAATAGTGCTGCGGTCATTCATGTTGCGATCCTGAACCGGAACACCTAACCCCGTGACAAGAACGAACCCTGAGTTGCCTGCAGAACTGGAGGGCGTCATCGGCAAGGCGCTTGAGAAAGTGCGCGAGAAACGCTTCGCCTCTGCCGCAGAGATACGCGACAAGTTGCAAAACCTGCGGCGACAGCGTTTGATCGAATCAAGCGGGCGGAGAGCTTGAGCAAATTCAATTCCTGCTTGGGCACATATCGGTTGAGACAACTGAACGCTATCTGGGCTGCAAGCAGAACCTCAAACACGCCGTGAACGACAACCTCGGGCTGGAAGACACGTAAGCGGAGAGGTGGATTCCGATCCGACTTCAGGAGACCCACGCGTCACACTTCAAAGTGTGGGGCGCCAGAGCACCTTAAGGAAATCAGTCCCGGTACAGCGGCACCTGTCGAATCGGAGATCATGCCGTCCCGCACGTACGGGACTACAATGACAGCGGCCGAAGCCGAGAACGGAAGGCTGGGAGATTATCGATAATGCCCTCGGGCGACGCGCAGAGAACTTGGTTTCCGGAAATGATCGTTCGTTTGCGGGCGGAATGGCACGAGGGAATGTCAATTCCCGCCCTCATCGGCCTGCGGAACGAACTAGACGGCACCCTTCACCGGATTCGGGTCAGCCGCAACATCCAGACACCGATCATCACTTGCCGCAGGTGTGGGCGGACGGGGCATGCTGCCGAACCACGTGTCAGCGTGCGCGCCCTGATCCTGGCGCTGGCCCGGTTCGAAGTCGCGTCGAGGGCTCAAACCCGCGCGCTGGAAAAGAATGGGCATCATACCGCAAGCAACATCGACTGGGCGTCGAAGGAAAAGCCTTGGCAGAGATTGCGGAAAGCTGTCGGCATTAAAGATCGCGGAAGGTTTCCCCGCCATCGTAGGCAATTCGGAAGTAATCCGTGTCCCCTTGGGCAGACAGACGGGCTTCGAGGACCACAAGCCGACTTCGGGACAACTTAACTTCCGCATAGCCCGTCATACGACCATAACGCGGATCATCGAATAAACGGGGCAGGGGCACAAGTGAACTTTCGTTTGTGATCCTTCGTAGTCAGGCGAGAGTATAGCTCCAGTGCTGGGGGGCGCTGTGGAAGCCCGGTACGAGATCCGAGCAAATTCTACTTTCTCAGCTCCGAATTCCAGTTTGACACTAGAGTAAGCGGCATGTTGCTCACTGTCTGGGTGTCGCCGTTGATCAGAAAGCGCTTGCCATCGGGGCTCTGGGCGTAGACGCCCAGGCGATAGCCGACACCAATCGTTTGGAAAAGGGCGTGAGGTGTGCCCAACGTCAACCCATGACTCGTTTCGCCCACATCGACCGCCATCAGCTTGGCGTTCTGCGGTGCAACAAAAAACAACTCTTTCCCGTCACCTCTCCAATGTGGGCTGAGCCCGCTCCCGGTCGAGACCTGGTACTTGCGGCTACCGTCGGGAAAGCTGGTGATGTAAACCACCGCTAGTCCGGGGTCGTTGGACGTAAACGCCATCCACTTGCAATCGGGAGAAAATTCCGGATCCAGGACATCGAACTGGGACTGCACGAGAGGAAACGGCTTGCGATCTCCGAAGAGCGGCAGAATCCAAATTTCACGATTCGTATCGCCAGTGCCTTCCCGCCGCATATATGCGAGGTAGCGCCCATCACGGCAGATGGAGCGGGGAACGTCGTGCACGCGAGAGGTTTCTAGTAAGACTTCAGCATTCTTTCCATTGAGATCTTTCCGATAAATGTGGGAATACCCCGTGGAGTCGGCGGACGAATAGATGATCGCCTGCCCATCCGGTTGCCAGACAGGCGAGCTTGCAAATACTGGACCGAAGGTGAAACGCGTTTTGGTTTTCCGTACCAAGTCCAGAATCCACACGTCGGGGGTCCACCAGCTCTTGTCGAAAATGCTAACGGCCACCTTCGTCACGTCGGGCGAGATGGCGGGCTGAGAAAAGAAATTCGGACCAATGCTTTCCAGTATTTTGCCGGTTCGATCATGCCACACAAGATTCCATCCCACAGCATTGGTGTCGTTCGGATAGTAGAGGAGCGCCCCGCTGTGTGAGGCGGAAAACATCGAGGCGGAATTCGGTCCTACGAAGGCAGGATGATCCGGCAGCGGGACGGGCTCTCCCTTGAGCTCGATCTTTTTGGCATCGAATGACTGGGAGACGAGTGTCTGTTCCTGCAGGTAAATAAGATAGCCCGGCGGAACATATACGGCCTGGTGCCCGGTATGCAGCACGAATCGATGCTCCTTCGAATCCAACGAAGCACTGTAGATTCCAGTCTTTTCCTTTTGCAGGCTACGTAGGAAGAAAATGTAGTGCTTGTTGTCAGGGAGAAACTGCGGCCAACGATGGCTGTCCTCCAACAGGGTTTTGTCAAGCTCAGTGACCCTTATAGGTCTGCCTCCATTCGCGGATACACGATACAGCGGGTCGATAGTACCCGGCGTGAAAAGGATGACTCCATCCTCGCTCCAACTGCCTCCCCGCGGAGAAATGTTCACGTCGCACAAGGTTCGCAAATCACCGCCGTTGTCATTGATCCGCTTCAGCTTTCGATCGGCAAAAAATCCAATGGAGTGGCTATCGGGAGACCAGAATGGATGTGCTGCCCCTTCGGTTCCGGCTAAGGGATGAATGTTGGTCGAATCGACAGATCTCAGCCATAGCATCACCGTGCTCTTCTTGTCGCGCACCGCGGCGACGATTTGCCGGCCATCGGGCGAGATCGCCGGAGCCCCGCCCTCCACATCGCGCGAAAAGAATTCCGCGTCCTCTGGAGGCAATATCGAGGTCCGCGCGACCGGCAGTGCCGGAGCAGACTGTGTGAAATGAACGGCAAGCACCCACGCCACTGAGATAAGCAAGACTGTGCAAACTCCCCACGCCAATTTCGCAGACTTCCACCATGCGCGAGCGGGAGTCGCACCCGGAGCGGCTGTATTATCCGAAATCCATTGAAGTTGGAGTTTCACGTCATGGGCGCTTTGAAAGCGCTCATCCGGTTCCTTGACCAGACACGTTCGAACCACCTTGTCCAGTGCTGGTGGTGACGCGGGCTGCAGCGAACTGATCGGCTGGGGTTCTGAGGCCAAGATCGCCGCGATGGTAGATGCGGTCGTCTTGCCTTCAAAGGCGCGCTTGCCCGTTAGCATTTCATACAGTACCGCTCCAAATGAAAAAAGGTCGCTTCGCGCATCGGCCTCCTTGCCTTCCACCTGTTCCGGCGACATGTATGGGAACGTCCCTACGATCATACCTTCGGCGGTAAGCGGTCGATCTGGTGTGCTGAGGGTTCTGGTCAGCTGCGAACTAGGAGGATAGACCGTCGTCAGAGGCTTGGCTAAACCGAAGTCCATCAGCTTGGCGCCGGTCTTGGTGAGCATGATGTTGCCGGGCTTGAGGTCACGATGAATAACCCCGCTACGATGCGCTGTCTCCAATCCGTCGCAGATGTCGCGGCCGTAGCGCAGAGTTTGGCCCAGCGGCAAAGAACCTTTGCGAAGGCGATCGCCGAGAGTTTCGCCTTCTAGGTACTCCATGACCAGATAGTTGAGTCCGTCCTGCAAGCCGACATCGTAGAGATGGCAAATGTTGGGGTGATTCAAAGAAGAGATGGAGCGGGCCTCGCGGTCAAAGCGCTCTTTGGCGACGGGATTGTCGGACAGATGCTGGGGAAGGATCTTGATCGCGACGACACGGTTGAGTCGCGTATCCCGCGCCCGATAGACTTCACCCATGCCGCCCGCGCCCAGCGGAGATTCGATCTCATACGGCCCGAGTTTTGTCCCAGGAGTAAGAGCCATCCGCGAGCGCAATTATACGCTGTGCAGCGCGTTTTGCATGGATACGACGATTCTGGGTGTGTGGTCGGCAACTCTTACCTTGGGATTACTTCCCGCTTGCCTTTCATACGAGGACATCCGAACTTGTGTGGCAGCATGCGGATTGAGCATTATGTTCACGTGAAGATTCCTGAGACTATACTGGCTGGCGGCGGAAGCAGTAGATTCGGACTTAGTGGGCAGGCCGCTATTGAGAAGTAAGCGAATTCGTGCATGCCGCGTTTCTCCGACACGGAGCAGAACATAGAGCGGAAATGACCTCGCTTGTGCGACAGGCCGGAAGCAACGACAGCGTTGCTTTTTCCGTATGAAGACGGCGTTGTACGGACGGATCGTCTTTGGCGCGTCGGCGGTGTTGTTCGGCGTCATCGCACTGCTGTGGCACGACGCTGATACCTGGCAAAACTTGCAACCTATCTGGAGCCTGCCTTTCGGCACCATAATTGGCGGGTGTCTCATGACCGCTCAAATTGCGGGTGGGATTGGGATACAATACCCGCGCACCGCGCGCTCGGCTTCGGTCGTACTTTGCGTTGTCTATTTGTGTTTCTCGCTGGCTTGTATCCCTGACGTCATTGCCGCATCGAACATCTATGAGCGATACGGTGGGAGCTTCTTCCTGTTCTTTTCCTTACTCTGCGGCGCGATTGCGCTGTACGCTGCGACTGAGGCAAATGCAGCAAGGGCGGTAGCGTTCGGCCGACTGGCACGCCTTGGACTCGGCGTCTGTGCGATTTCCTTTACGCTGGGTCAGATACTCTTACCTCGCGAAACAGCTCACCTGGTTCCAAAGTGGATTCCGCCCAACCAGATGGCCATAAACGGGCTTCGAGGAGATCGGGCGTGAGCGACAGTCAGCAGCACCACATGTCTCCCAAGCCGACGCATTGCCCAGAATGACTTCCGGTTGGCCTGTGACTCGTTAGCGACTGATAAGATCCATGAACGTGGTGGCGCACCAGGAGAGGCACGGCCGTTCGCGGCGTCCCAAAAGACCAAAATGAGCGACGACGTCACAGGATCGATTCAGGCAAGCTACGATCAACTTGCGGGCGAATGTGCGCGCCGAATTTTCAACGAACTTCAGTACAAGCCCCTTGATCGAGAGCTGCTCGACCGCTTCGCTACGGAAGTCTGCGGACATGGCGAAGTGTGTGACATGGGCCCGGCGATGAGGTCCTGCGCGAAGAGGATCTGTGGGGGCACTCTATTTCCATGGATTTTTTCTATTTCAGCCTTCGGAAATCCGAAAAAGCTGCGGGGCTTGCGGTTGAAGAGATGATCGAGCGTGAGCCCTATGCTCCTGAAGTGGAGTACCAGAGCCGAAGGGCTTATATTTTTGCTCAGAAACCCGGCTCTGTCTAGCGTGGAAAGCCGACACCAGTATCGCAAGGACGCGAAGCGAACGCGAGGCACCTCTTATGATTGCGCACACGCCCAGGGCGTTCGATCCTCGATTCCAATTTGCTGTGGTCATGGTTCGCGACCAGTATCGAAGTCTGCGCTTTTATGTCGAGCAGTTGGGATTTCACTTGGTCTTCAACCAAGAAACGCCATGGGGGGAATGCTGGGTCGTTGTTGAGCCACCTGATGGGTCGGTGCAACTGGCTTTAGTGAGAGCGCTCGAGAACTCCGATGCCTGCCGAAAGATAGGTAATGATACTGGCTTAGTGTTGGTCACGAGCGACCTAAGGGCGCTGTGTGAGAAGTGGGCGGAGCGCGGCGTTTCGATTCTTGAATCTCCAATAGATCCCTCCTGCGAGGCACGAAAAGCGATTTTCCAAGACATCGATGGAAACCGATTCACATTGGTCGAATATGGCCCAATTACTGAGGCGCTGGACGCGAGTCGACGCGCTGCTGCGGAGAAAGAGCTGGCCGAACGGCTGCTCGCCACAGCGGCGAGCGTGATGCTCGATAAGCATCTGGTCCGCGTGGAGAAAGAGCGAGCCGAGCAGCTGCTCGCTCGTGAATTAGAGATTGCCAAGGAGGTGCAAGCAAGACTCCTGCCCCAAGAGACGCCTTCACTCCAGACGCTGGAATGTGCCGGAGTATGCATTCCGGCTCGGCAGGTAGGAGGCGACTACTACGACTTTCTTACGTTACAGCCGGGCGGAGTTGCGCTGGTGCTGGCCGATCTCGCCGGCAAGGGAATATCCGGCGCCCTGCTCATGGCCAACTTGCAGGCCAACTTGCGTAGTCAATTCGGAACGTTGGCAGCCCTCAAAGAATACTTTCCCCTCGCCATGGACGATTTTCGACACTTACTCGTCTCGGTGAACCGCCTTTTCCATGAAAATTCCGGCGATAGTAGTTACGCTACGCTCTTCTTCGGCAACTATGACGACGCAACTCGACGATTGTCTTACGTGAATTGTGGACATCTCCCGGCTCTGCTACTGCGCGGCGGCGGCGACCAATTGATAGTGGAACGGCTCGAGTCCACTTCGACCGTGATTGGGTTATTCAGCAACTTTGATTGCCGCGTTGTCGAAAAGCAATTAGCCGCGGGCGATGTCCTCATTATCTATAGCGACGGGGTCACGGAAGCAGTGAACCGCGACGGGGAAGAATTTGGCGAGGATCGTTTGCTGGAAATCGCGGCGGCACACTTCCATCTCTCCATGCCATTACTGGTAGAGAAACTTGTTGAAGCGTCCAGGCAATTCTCTCACCCGGAACAGGCGGACGACATCACAGTGATTGCGGTGCGCTGCTTTGCGTAAACGCAAGATGCTCTGGCACGCACAATGATTCCTGGTGGTTGGCCAACCTGAAGTTATCCAGAACGGGATTGGAGGAGATCAATGGCGATCTCCGCGAAGCCGACTTCTCGGGTTATAAAGCCGAGCCCTGGACATACGGGCCACAGCAGTCTTCTCAGCGGGTGAAACTCTGTGGTGACTCAGCCCCGCAGTTGTTCAAGAACATCGAAGGCAAGGTTCAAGATTTCAGCGACTCGGTTGGTGATCCCAAATGTCTACGGTGGAGTTCCCTTGCCTGGGTCATCCCGGCCCACCGTCAAACTTGTAGGGCTCTTGATCTCTGAGGAGTTGTTAAGTGCCTTCCTCTTTAGCGGCAGAACGGAAGTGGGGCTATACTGGGCTGGCAGGCGCTGCTCAGCTTTCTGGAGCCTTTCTTGGGGGCACATGTCGTTTTCGTCCCAGGTTCGCCGGCCATCCACCCACTCCTGCACACTCGGGGCGACCTTTGCTCGCGCCGTGATTACGTTGCCGACGTATGTCTTGTTCTTCTCGGGCATTCTCTTGTGTGCAAGGTTTGTGCGCGCGCAATCGGAGGCTCCGCAACCACCGCCTACGCCGCCTTCCACTCCCACGGCTCAGTCTCCGGAAGAGACGAATTCCCCAGAGTTGAACTCTCGCGACGAGCGCCCGACATTTAAGGTTAGTGTCAGGATGGTTCTGGTGGGAGTCGTAGCCCGCGACGCTCAGGGGCATGCAATTGGGACTTTGCACAAGGAAGACTTCCAGGTGTTCGACAACCGCAAGCCCCAGGTGATTACACAATTCGCTGTCGAACAGCCTGGCAAGAGTCGTCCGCCAACCACCAACGAGGCGCCGGCGGGACAGGCAAAGATGCCCGCTGTGCCCGAACGCTATGTCGCCTTTGTCTTCGACGACGTACACTTAAAGTTCACCGATTTGGCATCCGTGCGCAGTGCTGCCGACCGCCACCTGGCTGCGCTGCAACCCACCGACCGCGTGGCCATTTTCTCAACCTCTGGGCAAACCACGCTTGATTTCACCGACGACCGCGCGCAGTTGCACAGCACCTTGCAGCGTCTTCTACCGCGTCCCGTTGCCACTAATCCGGTGCCGGGATGTCCCGACATCAGCTACTACATGGCCGACTTGATTCAGAACAAGAACGACCCTCAAGCAATCGCGGTGGCCACTCAGGACGCCCTCAATTGCGCATTTCACGGCGACAAAAGTCAACTGGCGGCAGCCCAGCCGCTGGCAATGAATGCAGCCAGTCAAGCGTTGGTGAGGGGCGATACCGAAAGTCACCTTGCGCTCGGCGTGTTGAAGGACATTGTTCGCAGAATCGCCGTCATGCCGGGGCAACGAAGCATTGTCCTCGTGTCTCCGGGATTCTTGACGCCGCAGCTGGAATTCGATCACGTGGAGAGCATCGAGCACGCTCTCCGATCTCAAATCATCATCAATGCACTGGATGCGCGCGGACTTTATACTGTCGATCCCGCTGGCGACATTGCCAACCCGGCAGAAGACGCACTGCCTACCGGCGCATTCGTAGCGGCAAATAAACTCCAGTATCAAATCGCGAGCGCTTCGGCGGACGCCGATGTGATGGCAGTGCTGGCGGACGGGACCGGCGGAACTTTCTTCCACAATAGCAATGATCTGGACGAAGGCTTCCGACGAGTCAGCGCCACGCCGGAATACTATTACGTACTTGCTTTTACCCCCCAGAACCTGAAGTTGGATGGCAGCTTTCACAATTTGAAAGTTATGGTGAAAAGCCCGGACAAGCTTACCTTGCAGGCGCGGAGGGGGTATTATTCTCCCACTCACGCGGCAGACGCCTCGGGGCAGGCCAAGCAGGAGATTGAAGATGCGATTTTTTCCCAGGAGGAAATGCACGATCTCCCAGTCCAGTTGCACACTCAGTTCTTCAAGTCGAGTGATGCCGAGGCGAAGCTCACTGTCCTGGCTCATGTCGACGTGAGGCGTTTGCACTTTCGGAAAGTGGAGGGGCGGAACCGAAATGACTTGACCGTGGCTTCTGCCCTGTTCGATCGGAATGGGAACTTCGTCCAGGGGAGCCAGAAAATCCTGGAGATGCGCTTGAAAGATGACACTCTGCAAAGCAAGCTGGGCTCCGGCATCACTCTGAAAGCCAGTTTCGACGTAAAGCGCGGCAGTTACCTGGTGCGCTTGGTCGTGCGGGACACCGAGGGACAACTTATGTCCGCTGAAAACGGTGCCGTCGAAGTTCCGTAAGGACTAAGGACTATGGAGGTGAAGTTATGCACGTCCGCCGGCTGTTTCTCTTCATCGCGGTGATATGCGGGGCGAGCGGGTGGGTGAGCTGGAGGCAGGCTGTTTCCGTTTCCGCGGCGCAAGCGCAACAGCAGCCCGCTGGCGACACCAGCGGTCCCGGGGTAATCCGCGTAGAGACGCGATTGGTGCTGGTGGACAGTGTGGTCACCGACAAGAAAGGTAACTACATCCGTGACCTCACCTCCAAGGAGTTCAAAGTCTGGGAGGATAACAAGGAACAGGCCATCACAACTTTTTCGTTCGAGGAGGATTCCGCCTCGCCGGCGAAAAACCAGAAACGGTACATGGTGCTATTGTTCGATAACTCCACCATGGATACGGGCGACCAGGTAAGAGCCCGGCGAGCCGCCGCCCAATTCATTGACGCAAACGCTGGTCCCAATCGGCTGATTGCCATCATTGACTTCGGCGGCAGCGTGCATATCGCGCAAAACTTTACCGCGGATGCAGAGCGGTTGAAACAAGTGGTCAGCGGCGTCAAGGGATCGTCCGTTTCTCCTAACGCCCAGCCGGTGGAGGTTGCTTCCTTGGGCGCGCCGCCAATTCCATCTCTGAGCAAGGCAGAGGCGGATTTTGGGGCACATACGGTCATGCTGGCGCTGCGCAGCCTGGCAAAGGATCTAGCCGGTATTCCCGGGCGCAAGTCGTTGGTCATGTTGACCTCCGGCTTCCCGTTGACGCCGGACCGGCAATCGGAGCTGACGGCGGTGATTGACTCTTGCAACAAAGCCAATGTTGCTGTGTACCCGATCGACGTTCGCGGCTTGGTTGTGCCGGGTGACATTACCGCTCCGCATTCCTTTCTTGCGCCTTCCTCTAACTCCGGGTCAGTTCGAGTTCTCCCGGCCGCGATGCGATACAACGGAAATCCGGCTCCTGGCTATCCGTTCCTGCGGTTTGCGCCTTTCGTCGCCGTCTGGGCTGATCCACAGCACACCGGATCCGGGGGTGGAGGAGGAGGCGGTGGTGGTGGCCATGGGGGCGGTGGCGGCGGCGGCCATAGTGGCGGCGGTGGCGGTGGTACCGGTGGAAGCGGCGGTGGCCATGGGGGCACCGGAGGAACCGGCGGTGGCGGCGGCGGACGCGGTCCGGTTGGATCAACCCAGACCTATGGGACAACCCCTTACAACCAGCCTCGCCAGATCGTTCCTCCGTTTCCAGAGTCGGCGTCGACCAATCAGCAACTGCTCTACCAGTTAGCTGACGGGACCGGCGGTTTTGTCATTGTCAACACCAACGACTTGCTTGGTGGTTTGGAAAAAATTTCCAAGGATCAGTCGCAGTATTACGTTCTCGGCTACAGGCCGGCCGAGTCGCTGGAGGGCAGCTGTCACACGCTGCGGGTCAAGATAGAACGCGGTGGGACCATTGTGCGCGCCCGTAGCGGCTATTGCAACGTTCGCCCCAGGGATCTTCTGGCAGGAAGCCCCATCGAGAAGGATCTGGAGACTCATGCCACCAGTGAACTTGCAGGAGATGTTACCGGCGCAATGCGGGCTCCCTTCTTCTACACCTCTCCCAACACAGCGCGGATCAACCTGGCAATCGACATTCCCGCGCAGGCGATTACATTCGAAAAGGTGAAGGGGAAGCAGCACGCCGCGGTCAACATACTGGGGATTGCTTACAAATCGGATGGCGCGATCGGAGCGCGCTTTAGCGATACGGTGAACCTTGACTTCGACGGTAAGAAAGAAGTGGAAGAATTCCAGAAGAGGCCCCTCCACTACGAAAACCAGTTCGAAGCGGCCTCCGGTCAATACAACCTGAAAGTTGTGTTCAATTCCGGGAGCCAAAGCTTCGGGAAGTTGGAAGTGCCACTTGTGATTGATCCCTATGACGGCACGCAGTTCAGCTTGAGTGCCCTGGCTCTTAGCAACGACCTGCATCGCCTCTCTGACCAGCCGACGGGCATCGACGCGGAGTTGCTCGAAGATAAGAAACCGCTGGTGGTTCGAGGCATGCAGATTGTGCCCTCCGCCACCAACCATTTCAAGAAGACAGACAACACCGCGATCTATGCGGAAGTTTATGCGCCATCGCTGGTCGGGGCCAATCCCCCGAAGCTGGCAGTCGAACTCAGAATTGTGGATCCTAAAACCAAAGAGCAGAAGATGACGACCGGGATGCTCAGTATGGCGTCCGAGATGCCACCGGGCAGCCCCGTGGTCCCGGTCGGTCTCAAGTTGCCGATCGCTTCGCTTGCTCCCGGTTCCTATCAGCTGGAGCTGCAAGCGCAGGATTCAGCAGGGAACTCGACCAAGGTTCGCACGGCGGATTTTGAAGTGGAATAGATTCCAAAGATGGTGCGATGAATCCAAAAGGATGACATAAGGATTGAACACGAATCTCTGACTAGACTCCGCAGGGTATGAGTGTTACAGATAATGCTGAACACGAGCTGGCATCCTGGCAGCGGTGGGCACTCCCCAGGTATCCCCATAAATGGTGGTGGCGTGACCAATTTCCTTGGTGGTGGCTCTCAGCCTGAAGAGCAAAACAGGAAACAGGCTTCGCGGAGATCAAAAAATGAATTCTTCGAAGCCGACTTCCGGACCGCAACTCACCTCTCGAGTCGCTAAAAACGAAGGGCGTTTTTTGGAAGCGCAATCGCGAGTACGTGACACTCTGCAATCGCGACAAACCTGACAATTCATCGGGCACCGGTGTCCGTTAATGCCACGATTTTTCAAACGGGTAACCGACCTCAAAGCGTTCTGGTGGCAATTCGCGAGGCCAGCTCCACGCGATCCACGATGCCATCCACGTTGCCATCGCGGACGAGCACAACATATCGTTCGCGACGCTTGAGAATATCAGTACTCGAGAAGGAGTTTCGATCGGAGGAGTACTGCTCCAATACTTCTCCTTGCGGTTTAATTCCCAGTTCGCGCAAAGTCGCCGGGGTGACCAATTCTTTGATTGTGCTTTCGGTTTGGTTGCCGAATACGTTCGCCACCTGTGCCGGGTACTCCGCGATGATGCGGTCAACCTCACTGGCGGGAAATGCCGGCGGGGGCTGATTGCGGCATTGCAAATACACTATTTCCAGGGTTGGTTGAGATTTGGTCAAGGCACGCCGAATCTCCACGGGGGCAGCCACAACCAGAACCTTGCGGTCCGTGTCAAGAATTATGAACTGCTTGATTTCCGTGAAGTCCGACGCTAGGGCCGAAACGAGATGAAAGCGGGTGTTCCACCAGGGTGTCGGGCCAAGGCGCAAGGCAACAAACTGGTTTGCGCCAAACTCCGCAAATTTCTGTTGAAGGTTGGGAAAGTAGGAAGCACCCATTTCGGCTGCGGTCTGTACTTCATCGATACCAGCGAGGCTGTTTACGCGATGCGTTGATTCCAGCTGAATGATGGAAGTCAAAACTTTCTTGGCAAGGTCATCGGGCGACTTAAAGAACGAGATCCATCGTTCGGCCTTGAGTCGATTGCGCAAATCACGAATGCGCTTTCCGGCATCCGGCTGCTGCTCGGCATCGCGAAGGGAACTCGGCCAGGGGAAATCTTCATCCAGAAGGAATATGAGCCGGGGTTTCTGAGCTCGACCGGCCGCGAGGTATTCGAGCTCTGTGATGGACGAGGCTTGCGGATTGTCCTCGGCGGGCACAAAGCCATAGGTCCAAGCGAAGATCCCGACGTAGGCGTCACATTTCTCAGCGTCAGCTTGGGAGGCGGCTCGCGGCCGGTCGTCACGGGCCGGGTATTTTTCCATAGCCTCGACGTCATATCCGCACTGTCGCAACGTGTCTGTAACCGCCTCAATATATTCTTTGAGGTCTCTGCGAGTAGACGAGATGTAAATGGATTTCATAGCTATACTCGCGGCACGGTACCAAATCTATATGGTCCTGTCTACCATCGGCGTGGCCCTGGAGCTAACCGTCAAAAGGAAGGCATTCCTCAGAGAACGCGGTCTGCTGGGATGCTGGCCACGGTTTCCGGAGGGGCGCTTTATCATCTGGTAGCTCGGCGTCTCCGATCGGGCTACCAACCCAGTCGTGACGAGACGGAACAGGTTGAGAAATCGCCCATGCCACGTCGGCTCGGGTTTTACCCCTTCACGGTTCACACGCGCCATGATGACCTTTGCTCATACGTGAGGGACGGAATTGATTTCCGCCCAGTTCCCGAGGAACGCGCTTCTCGGAGCGTGGAGGAGAGCCTATTCCTAGTTCCCACCTGGACGTACAGTCCGTATTCTCGTGGAAGTGGTCGCACCAAACTCCAACCAGCCCGCCAAATAGCCCGATGCTCCTGCCGATACCTCATGCCCCAACCCGTTCGGCAGCCGGCTCATCCACGGCAAATGCATCCCCGGCTCCAGCGCAATTCTGTTGCGCAGCATTCCCCCGAACATGAGAAAAAATCTGCTCTGCTGCTCCGGAGCGGTGCTAGTTCTCTTCATTGCCGGGCTCTTTATCTCATGCGCTTCGAGCGCGTCGATAACTTGGGCGCCTACAGCATCCCGTCGGAGATCGCCGTCTCCCTCGTCTTCGCCAGGTTACGACATTACTTCCAGGTGGAGTGCCGACGCTCTTTCAGACGAAAGACGAGGCTTACGGTTAGCCGGAGATTGCCTTGGGGCCGCACTGCACCGGCGGCATCAAAAAACGCCGAGTGCAGATAGTCTCCCTGGACTCGAACGCCGAATGGCCCCGAGACAGCGTGCTCGATTCCGGCTCCGACTGCATAAGAGAATCGTACCAACCACCCATGAAAGTAGTCGGTTTTGTTTATTGGCACCGCTCCGTCGACGAGGGCCGCACCGGCCAGCCCGTGAACAAACATTCGGGTATTTCCGTGCTCAACCGGATAGAACATTGGACCACTAAGAAAGCTCAACTGATAGCCACCGTGCCCGGTGCCGAGGACGTTGGATGTACGGACGTACGTGGAATCTACCATCGCGCCCCAGCGCGAGTTTAGGTCGACCCGTCCGCCAACATCTAAACCGCTTAGGTTCAGATGTTGCGCTGAGGGAATCGCCATGGTGAGATTGGTGTAGCCGACGTTCACGTCGTAGGCTGGGCCGGCGACCGCAGGTGACGGTCCGTCCGCTATCTGATTTTGCGCCAGAGCGGGCGCGACCAGCACAAACAAGAAACAACTGACCTTTCCTATCGTCCTCATCGCGTTTCTCATTACGTCCTTTCTGTTCGGCAGTGCGGTTATAAGAGGGCCATGGGCATCTAACAGCTGATAATGACCAACACACTAGGCTGTACGACAGATGGGTTACTGACCCACCGAATTCTCGGCGACCTTCCCATCGGTCTGGCTATAGCTCAGAAAGGGGAAAAAGGGGGTGACCTCGAACGGCATCTTCTCCCTTGGCGACAAAAGGGCAACCGGGCTCATATTCATCATCGTCAGTTGATTGCTCCAGGGATCCAACTTTATCCGGCTACCGATAGGAAGGGCGGAGACCTGTTCGATGCGCTGCTTCTCTAACGGTGGCGCCGAGGTAAGAAGTGCGGCCATTCGCGTGGTGGTGCCATTCGCCATTCTGTTGCCCAGATGTGGTCGAATCAAATTGGTGAGCATCGGGGACCGATCCTGTAATGCTTTCAGGAACAGCCCCGCACTGCCGAGCTTGTCCTTATACGGTGAGTTCTCCAGCAACTCCATAGCTTTGTTGTCGGCAGCCTCTTCGTCCGCACGGTTCCGCTCGAAATCCAGATGTTGGAAGGCATCCTCATCGGGAAAGTGGAAGCGGTCGTTAAAGGCAAACCGGGTATCAACTCCATGGCCCAATGCAATATGGCCAAGTTCGTGAGCAAGGGTCATCGCCAAAGATGCTTCGTCCGGAAGTACATCCAGCAGACCGCGACTGACTACAATTGTGTGCCCGATCGTGAAAGATTCCAGAGGCAGAGTCAGCAGCACGCGACAGCGCACAGCAGGTTCGATGTCCAGCTTGTTGGTGATGATGAGGTTGTTGGTCACGGTCTGCAGGACTTTGTCCACATCGCCCACAGGCGCGAGCAGGCCGATCTTCTGCAGATGATCGACCGCATTGTCCTCTGCCGTGCGTTCCCAACTACGCTGGGCTTCCACTGGGGATTTATCTTTAGCTAGACGATCGTCCACGGAGGTGTCGACTTTGATGTCCGTGAATTCTTCGGAATGCTTCAGTCGTTCTGTGTCGTATGCCCACAGACGCGTCTGGGCCTTGAAATACAAATCGTGGAATAGGGGGCTGCCGGGTTTTGTGCCTGATTCTTCGACGTAGATGTAAGCAGGCAGCCACAGATCTGGTTGCAGATTCAACCGCCAGCTATCGAAGTGCAGATAATAGGTGTAGGCAGATCGGCTGGAGTAGGTCCCGTTGAAGCGGACAATACTGAAGCCGCGGTCTTCGACCCAGATTCTTCCGGTAAATAACCCATTTGGCGTGTTTTCTCTGGGTTCGACATCGATAACAATGCAGCGCGCCTCGCCAAGAAACTCGCGTCGCACGAAATTGAAGTGGTAATTGCTCTTCCGAAAATCTGGATCGAGCAGCACCATCTGCACGAAGCCTCGCGGCAAGAACCTGTACGTGAGCGCACCCGAAAGGGGATTCACAAGCTCATGCAGGAATCCCTTGCGCTGCCTTTGGAACAAAGAATCCTGAGGACCATCATTCATATCAAGACGCCCCAGAAAATACTGATCACTTGTCGGTTCGACGTTCTGATTCTTGTTCTCGTGAAGACTCTGGATGTAGGTTTCCGCCAGCGGGTGCATACCCTTCATGGTCTTGACAAATTCGTGTTCGCGCTCGACCACTCGGTCTACCATTCGGTCGAACGAGAGGGGCGCTAGCACTGTGAACGAGTCGCTCTTGGTAACACCATAGCTGCCGTGAACGGTTACGAGCGTATCCCTTTCGCTGGAGGTGCTCTTGCTCGGCAATGTACTTATTGTGAAATTGGCGCTGTTGGAGCCTGCGGGGACGATTACGCCGCCTGGAAGTTTCGCTGCTCCTGGGGGATCGGCTGTTAACGATACTTCGATGGCGAACGGAGCTGCCATGTTCAGCGTGACCGTGCCGCGAAGACTATCACCACTTTTCACGTTTGGCGAACTCAAGCCGAGCGATGAGAGTTCCGGGTTGTCGGCCGCAGCAATTGCTGTCGAGGAAACAAGCAGCAGGAAAATCATTGTTCTGAAACTGCGCATAGCGCTCCTTACAGAATAAGGTTGAAAATGATCTGGACTCGAACCGTCGAGTCAATTACTTGGCCTTCGTGCAAACTGGCTTGAACTGATTTGCTCACCGGTTTTCAACAGGTTCGTCTAGTCCATACGCTGGTCCTGATGATGCAATCGCGATGCCACTGCCAAAATAGGAATGCATCGGCGGGGAGGTTCTATTCGCTCCGGGGCCGGAGCGCAGGAATTTGCACGAGGGAAAGCATTTAGCTCTTGGATAAGGCCGCAGAGAGGCTACGCTGTCCAACGTCTCTCTAGCACGAGAGTAACCTTCAATCGAATCTTTGGAGCATGTGTGGTAATCAGAACCTAAGAGGAACACTGAAGCCGTGTTCACATGGGAAAATACTTTCCCACATCGCGGTTCGCGCGAACGCCGGATACCGCTAAGTCGAACAAAATCTGAGGCTCACAATCAACATATCTTTGAGAATAGTCTCGACCTTCTGCCGCTGGCTGGACGCATTTTCCACGAGCTTGTGCAAGCCTTTGCATAACTGATTGATGGTGTCGGCAACCTGCACAAAAGAAAGCCGAACATGCCGTTCTGGATGGCAATCAAGTTGCCCGCATTGAATGCAGGCCACCAGAATTGACAAGGTTCTTGACGCGCAACGAAGGCCCGACGACAGTTTGTGAATTGAACAAATAAGGGGAGCGCACATCATATGCGAATTAGGGCATTAATACTGATCCTGGTGTTGCTGGGGATGATTGGGTTGGTCGGCTGTGGCCAGGGCGCCATTTTTCGCGGCAGTAGTGGGAACTCGAGCCCGAATCCGACTCCGCCCCCGCTCCCGCTCCCGCCCCCGCCCCCGCCCCTGCCCCCGCCCCCGACTGCGACCCTTGTATCAATCGGTATTACTCCCGTCGGGCCAGCGGTGACGATCGGTGGTTCCTATCAGCTAAGAGCCACTGGGACCTTTAGCGATCAGAGCACTCAGGACTTAACCTCTAGCGCAACCTGGTCGGTGGATCAGAGCACCATCCTAACAGTGAGCGCAGGCAGGGTCACCGGCAAGGCTGTGGGGGTCGCGGTTATCACCGCGACCTCTGGAAAGATAAGCGGTTCCACCCCCGTCAATGTGACACGTCTAAGCGCGGGGCCAGGCACGTTGACTGGCTCATATGCTTTCTTTCTGACGACGATCGACTCTCGAGGGCAAGCTGTCGTGGCAGGCAGCTTCACCGTCGACGGCGCTGGCCATATCACATCCGGGGTCGCCGACTACAACATGGCGCGAGGAGTGAGCAGTACGGGACCTGTGAACATAACGGCCAGCGCTTACACGCTGTGGCCGGACGGGCGAGGCGAGGCGGATATAAAATTCAACTCCCAGATTTTCCACGTTGCTTTCGTCCTCACGGACTTTGTCTCTGGATTTGCCACCAGAGGCAAGATGATCTCGTTCGATGGCAGCAATGCTTTCGGAAATTTTGAGCTGCAAACACCCGGGACGAACCTGAACACCCACACCAACAATAATTACGTATTCGAGTTCAATGGCCTCGACTCCAACAACCTGGCTGAGGCGGAGATCGGGCTGTTCAACACCGGCGCAAGTCTGGGAAGCTCAAGTACAGGGATCTACGATGTCGATGATAACGGCACGATTGATGGGGCGAAAAGTACTGGTGGTGCAGTGACACCTCTGACCCTGAGCCCCGTAACTATAAATCCTGTCAGCACGGGCAATCGTGGGACGGCAACCCTTGGCAAAGCAACCTACGCCTTCTACACAGTCAGCGCCAGCAAGGCTTACTTCATCGAGACCGACTCTGGTGCCCACACAACTGCCTTAGCTGGAATGGCCGAGCTGCAGACTGCAACCGTCCCGCTCGCACCTGAGAACTCGCCTTCCGACTGCGGAGACAGTGCAACGGCGCTCGAGCCCTATTGCAATTACGCATTCCTTTTGACGCATGCGGCGAGCGCACAGAATGGTACCTTCGAAAAAGCAGGCCAGCTTGACTTCTGTCCTTGCGATAACGGTGGAATCATAGGTGGAATCACTGGCCACCTGGAAGATGACTATGCTGACGGCGAGGAGTGGACTATCGGCAGCGGTAGTCGCGATTTCGATGCAACCGGCCGTGGCCTGTTCGCTTATCCGGTTTCTAATAGCGCAACTCAGGGGTATCGCTTTGGGATTGCCTACGTAGTGAGTACCAACCCTGGGACCAACACCGCCCTTGGCTCTTCGCGGCTTTACGTGATGAACGCCGATTTCGCCGATGCTTCACCCGGCATCGGTGTTGCCGACTTCATCGATGCGGTGCCCACAGAGGTGCCGGCAGCCGGTCCTTATACCTTCAGTGCGACCAGCATCGGTAACACCAATCTGATGGAATTGGGCCAGGTTGTCTTCAGCGGTTCGAATGTGACCGGCATCGCCTATGTCAACAACAACGGAACGTTGTCGACTGAGGCTGTTAGCGGAACATTCGCTCCATCTACCAAGACAGCAGTCTCGGGCGATGGAAAAGGAACCATCAGTCCGTTCAATGGCACGACGACTTCTGTGGGGGTTTACAGCGTCGGCTCAAGAGGACTAATCCTCCTAGGCGCGTCAACAAACAATGGAGGAATCGATGTTCTCCTCAAACCCTTCATTAACGGACGTATGGAGCCGCAATAAACGAGCGGGATGCTACCAAGCCTGGGCTTGTTCACGGCGTCTTCAGTCGGCTTCCCGGTAGCAACTCTATCAGAAACCGGTGCACTGCCCGTGCGTAGCCGGACAAGTAGCCAATGATGTCGGCGGCAAGAAGCCGAGCCTCTGGGTCATCAGCAGGCAAGAATTCCACCGTGCAGAGCCAGTCCCTCTTGTCTCGCCAGTATGGCTCCAAATCATCCTAGCGGGTCCGTTCTCAAGATAGCACGATCTCCCGTTTTTCAGACTCTCTACGCCAAAACTCGCGGTACAAGGACGGTACAACCAAAGCCTGTGCCTTTGGGTTTCTAGCACTGTTCCTTACAGGTCATTGCACAAGTTGGAGTTGCGACGCTCTGCAGTTGGAGTTGCGACACCAATAGTTCGGGTAGTTGTTTCAGCTTCCCCTTGTTCATTCCACCAGTGAGCGGGGTTACCACGGACGCCTCATTTCACAAAGTGCTTCAACGGGAACGCTGGGTTTTGCTTCCGCTTTGGCGCACTGGATAGCTTGCGACCAGACAGCATTCGTTGCACGTCATCGAATAGTTCCTGACTCACAATGGGGGCGTGCCAGCCCTTCACCGGCTCAGGCACAACTCGACGAGTAAACCAGCCTGCGTAAATGGGCTTACGCAACAGAGCGTCAAACGTTTGCGCCGTTAGCCTCTGTCCACGCTTCGTCTTCAACCCCTTGTCGGTGACGATTCTCAGACTTGAATCTTGGTGTAGTGGCCGGTCGCGTACAACTGGAAGGCTTCGCACACGAGTGGCGCGCCAGAAGGATCAGGCTTAATGTTCGCACCGTCGCTGAGCGCCAGGTCATTGACATAACCGAGGGGTGCGGCCCAGGGCCAACGGCCCGCATGGACACTGGCAGCCGACACTGGCAGCCGACCGATCTTTCATTTTCTCCGACAGCGCATCGGAGAAGTATTGACTGAAGACGCCATGAAAGCCCGCCGCCATTCTTCCCGCCGCGGTGTTGTCAACGTTGGGTTCGGCAACCGAGAGCAGGGCGATACCGTTTTCTCTTAGTTCAGCGATTGCAGCGCCGAAATTCCCCATGCCCGGTCGGCGTCTCAGATTCATTTTTTGTCTGATTCGCTCGGGGGGCAGGTTTTGTGACGCCCCGCCGATCCCGAGAAATATGCGCAGAAGAGAGAACGAAGCTTCGCATGTCATTGTTCGGCGGGAATATTACGTAGAGTGTTCATGCGGCTGTGAAGGACCAGCACGCGACGGAGCTTGCCGAAACTGTGGACCGGGGAGTTGTCTCGGGAATTGCGCGAAAGAAGCGATTGATTCAAGGGCGTGAATCTTTTTGGTGCGTGTACGCCCTCATTTCTGGGCAAAAAGGGCAGAGGCCACCGTGTTAAATGGGATGAGCGTAACCGGGATGTTTCAACAGTTAGGCTGGCAGTCTGACGCGGAAGCGTGACCAATTCAGCGGTCATTTACTGCTAGCTCGGGTATATCGGTGAGTTGGTGCCACTCGTGAGGAAGACCGCGCATGAGCAGGCCGCAGTCGAAGTCGAGCGAGCCTTCGGGGAAGCGCTGCGACTCTGAATAGAATGCGCAATGCTGCGACTCAACTTCCATCGGCACCATCTCCCACTTGAGCATTTTCAATTGCAATCCTTCCAATTCATCGCCACGGAGCGAACAGGAAAAGCCGCAGTCGCCCTTTCGGAAAAATTCTGATACCTCGTCAAACGAGCCGAAGCTGGGCGTATGCCCCCATTCACTCGAGACGCGGGCCGTAAAGTGCACATCGGCTTTGCCGTCATCGCTGGTAACGTCCATGGCAAGACGGTTCGCGTTTTCGCTCACCTGAAACCGAGCATGGTGATGAACTCCCGGGAAAAGACGCCCGCCGAGCAACTCGATCAATCGCTGGTCCGTCTCACGACGCCAGACAAACACTCCGGGGCGAATGCCGTCGCTAGCGGGGTATTGGATCGCCACTCGATGAGCCATGTTTTCGGACGAGAGACCGAGGGGTCCGGGGACGCCGCGCGGACGCAGGTTCTCCAGGCGGATGAGACAAACGCCCACGATGGCATGCCCATTCCGTTGGTCAACTTGCAGAGGCGCTGGCAAAAGGCGTTGGACTACGTCAGCATCCGCCCGGAAGTTCAGGAGCATGCGGCGGGCGATCACGCCTTGGATCAGTGGTAGCATTTTGTGCAGGATTCTAGCAGACCATTCCTCTTAACTGTGATGTAGGGCCTGCGGCCCGCGAAACAACATGAAAATTTCTCAGAGCCAAGCCGTAATTTGCGATGGCTCGGAGCGGCGAGATTGATTCGACCGCCGTCAAACACAAAGGGAGCATTTTCGAGATCGTCTATCGTCGTTTAGTGCTCCGTCTAGGACACAACAAAACCATCGGAGCCATTGCGCACCGCCTCTGTCAGTTGATCTGGATAATTTTGCACAAGGGCGTTCGCTATGAGGAACGCGGCCCCTCAGTATGTGAAAAGACTAAGCGAGCCCGCACTTCGCGAATGATCCGCACACTCCGAACCCTTGGTTACCGAGTCGAACCTGAAGTTATTCCGGCATGAGGAGGAGGGATTTTAGTCTGTCGTTAACAGACGTGGCTGTTGAAAAACTCCATCTTCCTCCCAAACAGCCAAAATTTGGGAGACACAAAATGCCTAGAAAAGCGAGAAAGTCGTTGGTAGGGCATCCCAGCGGAATTTTGTTTTGGTCAATTTCGCTCGCAGGAGTTTTTCAACAGCCATCGGCCATAGAAGCGCTCATCGTCACCCAACCGGTGCCACCGGTGCGATGGCGATTTGGCAACTGTTACGGAATCAGTTAAACTCTCGCACACGGATGCAAGCGGAGCGGTCATGTCTCTGCGCAAACTATGCTTCGACGCGATCCTGGCCACGATGCTAACCTTCGTAGCGGCCGAAAAGCTAAATCGTCATCTTAAAGAATTTGATGTGCCGGAGATGGGCACATGGGCGAACGGTCGGTCGCTCGCTGCCAGGTTCCGTGCGGAAAGCGAAATGCAGCCAGCCGATTTTCGTCCAGTCCAATCCAAGAATGCCAAGAGTCTGGGCGCTGGAAGGCTGCTGGTGGCGAGCCGGAACCTCGGCGATCCGCATTTCGCCAAAACCGTCATCCTGCTGGTTCGCTACGATGCCCAAGGAGTACTCGGACTCATTCTTAACCGGCGCACGGCTATCCCGCTTTCGCGAGCGCTTGAGAGTGTGAAGGCGGCGAAAGACCGTTCCGACCCGGTCTATCTCGGAGGGCCGGTCGAAACCCCAGCCGTGTTTGCGTTGTTCCACTCGTCGGCCAAGATCGAAGGCGCTGAGCAGATCTTTGATGGCGCTTACTTGATTACCTCCAAGTCTCTCTTCGAACAAACCATTTCGGCTCGCCCTGACGCAAGCGTTTTTCATGTTTATCTGGGCTACGCCGGATGGACTCAAGATCAATTGCACAAGGAAGTGGGATTGGGCGCTTGGTTCATTTTTCCCGCGGAGGCCAGCACGGTTTTCAATGCGGATCCGGATTCCTTGTGGCTGGAAATGATTCGCAAGACGGAGCTACAGTTGGCGCGGAGCGAGCCTGGCGATGCAGATCCACGGACGTGTGCAGGTCAATTCGCCGAACTTAGCTGTAAGCGATGGAACCCGACTCATTTTGGGCCTGTCCTCCGACGGGTAAATGATCGGTTTCGCTCGCAACCCCAATAATGAACCTGCGATCCTGATAAGCCGAGACCAACACATGCGACTGTCTCACTGACCCTGATGACAATGTTAAGTAGTGGGCTCAGGAGAAACGTTACCAGACGAGAACTCCTCATCGGCGGGCTGGCTGCTGCACTATGTGGGCGGGGGCCGACCCTTGCACTTGCCGCTGCTGCGCAGCCCGCAACGCCCGTCAGTTTTAAAGTGCCGCGCGGCGCCTGCGATTGCCATACGCACGTATTCTGCGACCCTCAGCGCTTTCCTTTTTGGTCCGGTCGTACTTACACGCCTGAAACCGCAACCGTCAATGAGACGCGCGCCCTGCATCGCGCCCTTCATGTAGAAAGAATTGTCGTCGTGAATGCGTCGGTGTACGGCTCTGACAACTCCTGCATGGCCGATGCGCTCCGCCAACTCGGCCATCGAGCGCGAGGGATTGCGCTCATCGAAGAGCACACATCGGACGCCCAACTCGATGTCTTGGCTCACATCGGTGTGCGAGGCATCCGTTTGAATTTCGTGACCCTCGGGGTTCCCGATCCCACAATTGTACGGCAGCGATTCCAAACTGCCGTGAAACAGCTCGCCGGGCGCGATTGGCACATCCAAATCTTCGCCGGACTCGCGACGATAGCAGAACTGCAGGACGATGTCATAACCTCACCCCTGCCCGTCGTCTTCGACCACTTCGGTGGGGCACGCGCCTCTCTAGGAGTTTCTCAGCCCGGCTTTGATGTGCTTGTGAAGCTGATCCGATCTGCGAAGGCGTACGTCAAGATTTCGGCGGCCTATGATGTTTCGGACCGGGCTCCGGACTATTCTGACGTCACGCCACTCGCCCAGGCGCTGATTGCCGCGAACCCCCAACGGGTTCTGTGGGGCACAAACTGGCCCCACCCAGATTCGTCGCGAGTGCCAGGCCGCCGCGCGTTTGACATTGCGCCGCTACGCCAGATTGATGATGGTCGTCTGTTCAACCAGCTTCCGGTGTGGGCGCCGGACGCGAATGTTCGAAGGACGATCCTGGTGGAGAACCCCGCAAGACTATACGGCTTTTGAACCGCACTCCCTCCGAGCGATAACTGCCCGAATCCCGCCTTTCCACTAAGTAATCTTGATTCGTTTTGGTTCTCCCGGCGGCGCACCTGTCGATAAATCTCCATTACACTTTTTGACACGACCCGAGCGTCGCCGATTCTCGGTGAGTGTAATCGCCTTCGCCAACCACTACCATGGCAAGGAAATTCGGCCCTGGCTAGGATAATGTCCAGATTCCGACTGCCGCTGACTGAGGTGATTGCCGTGAGACGTTTCTGGTGGGGTTGACGACCCGGAGCGTGGATTATTGGTGACCATTGGAAACTAGACCGTCACTCGCGTCCAACGCAAAAAACGACGGTGCCCAAGGGGGGCCTCGAGCACCGCGAAAAAGGGGGAAGCAAGCGTTAGCAGATTCCCGCGGCGTGGAACGCCTGGTTGAACAGACCGCCGCCGAAGAAGAGCAGGTTCCGGACCTGGATTCCGCTGGTGTTGGGAGCCGGGCCGAGCGTGATCTCGACCGTGGCCGGGCTGAAGGGGACGCTTGTGTTGACCGAGCCGCGAGTACCGATCATCGTGCAGGCGGCCAGGCTCAGGTTCGTGACGAAGACGTAATTGCCTGTCGAGCTGTTGAACGAGCTGGTCAAGGCCGAGCCGCGCCCGGACAAGCCGCCGGGCCCTACGACCAAGACCTTGGTGCTGGGAGCATTGGGGCAGACGACCGCCACGTGGAACCGGATGCCATCCGAGAGGCCGCCGCCCGTGTTCTTGGTCTCGATGTAGACGGAGTCGGCGCTGGAGCCGCTGCCTGTGTAGACGCCGTTCGGGTTGAAGACGAGGGCGTTGCCGGGGTCACCGACGGTGGCAAGGTAAGCGCACCCCCCGACTCCGGCGGTGAAGTTGACATCGTATCGGCCAACGCCCAGGTGGTTCAGCGTCGCGCCAGGCGATGAGCGGACCAGGTTGGCGGTGTAGCCGACGACGGCGAAATGCCAACCCCGTCATGTTGCAGGCGACGGCAAGGTCAAAGGGCCCGTCCATCAGTCCGCAGCCCTGGTTCTTGACCTCCACGTACACGCCGCTGCTGCTTAGGTGGCCGCCGGCGGTGAAGCTCTGAATGGCCTGCGAGAAGGCGTGATGCGTGGTCGAGACGTAGGCGCAGCTGCTCACGTCTGAGGTGAAGGTCACCTCGTACTGCCCGGTACCGACGATGTGGGTTACGGAGGAGACGCCGTTGCCGTGCACCAACGTGCCGTTCCCCGCCACCGAGGCGAACAAGTTCGGGGACGCCGCCGAGGCGGTCGGCGGCACCAGCGCCGTGGCTACCGCGAGCGCCACCCCGAACAAAAGAGCCCGAATCGTCAGAATCTTCATAGTGATCCTCCTTCAAAGGAATCGAGATTTTGGATTTTTGGTGTTTTCTCCGAATGGGGATTTCCTTCCGTTGGCCAAGAGCGCCCTTCCAGCGCGACAGCGCGACACTTCCTCACTCACTGCGAGCGAATGCGTGAATGCTCTTCTTTTTTTCTTACTTGTCTGAACCAGGTACGAGCCCTGCTGACTTCAGCGGGCGCGAGGGAAGGGAGCATCGCGAGAAGTCAGCCTTGCGAAGTGGCGGAAAAACGCGACGAAGCTTATCCCCAGAAACTGTGAATGTCAGAAACAAACGCTGTCGTCGCTGTCGTCGCCGTCGTGCGAATTGGGCCGCCGTTGCCGCCGCGCAAGTCTCCGCCCAGGGAAAGTGCGTCGAAGCAGAACCCCAGCTAATCAGCCCATCTCCTATCACAAGGGAGGTCAGAAAGCTCAGTTTCACGGAAGTCCGGGCGCTTAGGCAAGCCAATGAAGGCAGGGTAGTTGACGGAGATTTAGCAGAATAGTTGGCGAAAAAGTGCGCCGTGAAAGGCGCTGGACTACAGCGGGTGCAACTCCCGCCCGGGAACTGGTTCGCTCCACCCGGTAGCAATCGAGGCGGCAGCGGAGGCAACAAAGCTGTCGGAGCTCTCGGTGTA
>Ga0307476_10000545_pt1 | contig 28149 bp, 25 predicted proteins | sample atmos_gasesECM2C_2_FD_203314 | JGI IMG/M metagenome (GOLD analysis project Ga0307476, IMG submission 203314) | Hardwood forest soil microbial communities from Morgan-Monroe State Forest, Indiana, United States - atmos_gasesECM2C_05 | ecosystem: Environmental > Terrestrial > Soil > Temperate...
CGCTCAGGATGACACCGACGGGAGGAGTGCACCCTGCTTTCAACTGGTCCACCACCATTTTTTTCTTTCTGGTTTCTTTTGTATGCTTCACGGTCCGATGTTTTCGTCGAGAAGCATCTATGTTGGGTTTCCTAGGGTTTTGAATTTCCTAGGGTTTTGAATTTCCTAGGGTTTTGAATTTCCTAGGGTTTTGAATTTCCTAGGGTTTTGAATTTCCTAGGGTTTTGAATTTCCTAGGGTCTTGAATTTCGGTGATTGCGGAAAAGAAATCCTAAGACGTTTAGTGGCGTGCGGGTTATAGGGATCCTTCGACTGCGCATGATTGTCCTTCGGACAATCATGCTGCGCTCAGGATGACAAGTGGTGCAATTTGGCTTGCGCGCCGGGCCGGTCAAGCGGGAGATCCCTTCGACTTCGCTCAGGGCAGGCTCTTCGCTCCGCCTGAAAAGCGGCTACGCTCAGGATGACGCCGACGGGAGAAGTGCACGCTGCTTTTTCAAACTGACCCACTACCCAGAGACCGAATCCAAGGACAGGCCCGCTGGGGTTATCGATCATGGTTGGTAAAGATCACCTTGCCTGACGCTTCACTGGCGACGTGCAACGGGCCGGGCAGCAGCGCCTCGACTTTGCGGCGTTCATGCTGCGGCACAAAAAGAAAAACCCGCTGAGAAGAATTCCACGCCTGTAGCAGTTCTTGATCGTCGATGAAAATGTGCGGCGCATCGGGATACGTCGATCCCCACCACATCGACGTCGTATTCCCATTCACCAGCTCAATCGGTCGTCTTAGGTAAAAGAGCAATGATGACCCGAACGACTGGTCGCCGTAGATCATTACGCGATCTGCAGGCTGCAGTTCAGGAGCAATTTGTCGCGCCATGATTCGCGATCCCAAATAAGGATCGAAGCGCACCAACGCGATGTGCGCGGCTACCAGGAACACCGCCATAAATCCTGCTGTCGCCCAGGTCGCGGCGAAATTGGCACCACGCCGCCGCAGCCAGAAAGCATAAGCTGGCACCAGCAGCAAAACGATAGCCGCAAGGATTGCCGGAAGACGCAACGCGGCGAACGACTCCCCGGTGAGATCGAGGATATGGCCCATCGAGAGGGTTTCGGCCTGAAGGTCAGGTTTGGCAAGCACAGTGCCGATATCTGGCACGAAAGGAAGATGTCGCGAGTTCCACAGGCCCGCGGTAAGCACAACCGAAAACGCGATGCAGATTACGGCGAGCACGCCGGAACTCCATAGCAGCCAACCTAGCGACTCTGATTCTTCCTCATTGGCGAGTCTCTCCGCAATCAACAGCAGGATCGGCAAATAGGCGGGGAAAGTGTAGTACTCCTGATTGGTGGAGAATGAGAAAAAGACTAGAGTGACTCCGGCCCAAACCAGGCAGAGTAATACGGTTCGCGATTTGAAATTAAGCGAAGGCCGGGGAGCTAAATCTGCACTGCGCTTGCGGCGCGCGATCCAATCCCTCACGGGCTGCCGAAGCGCAACCGGCAAATAAAGACTCCAGGGGAAAAGCCATACGAGGTGAAGCGTCCAGTAGAGCGAACTGGTCTGCTTGTTGTAGTCCTTCGGAATGCGCTGGCCCAGGAAGCGCATGAAATGTTCGTTCACGAAATAGAACCAGAAGAAATGCGGATTTCGAATGCCGGCGAGAATGTGCCAGGGCGCGGCAATCACCAGGAAGAGCAGCGTGCCTGTGAATAGATGGAACTCGCGCCAGCGGCGCCACTCCCCACTGATGATTACGTATAGCAACAGCGACAATCCAACCACGACGATGGCGAGCAGGCCTTTCGTGAGAACGGCTAGCGCGACGCACGCGTATCCACCGTACCATTGCCAAATCTTGCCATCTTCGAGCGCCGTCGCGAAGAAATAAAAAGACGCCGTGATGAAGAAGCTAAGAATAGCCTCGGGGATCAGGATTCGCGTGAACAAGTAACAGCCTGCGGTCGTGGCGACGAACAATCCGGCATAAACGGCGGCGCGACCACCAAAGGCGCGTCGTCCCCAGCGCATCGCCAACAGCGTCAAAAGCAACATCGACAAAGCGACTGGAAAGTGGGCGGCGAATTCAGTCACGCCAAAGCAGAAATAGCTCAGCGCTACCGCCCAGTACATGAGCGGAGCTTTTTCCAGGTAGCGATTGCCGTTCACTTTCAGCGTGACAAAGTCACGCGTCATCAGCATCTCGCGCGCAGCCTCGGCGTGAGTTGAGTCGGCATCGTCCTGCAGCCCCGGAGAAAAAAGCGAGCCGAAATAAACAATCAGAAATAGTGCGAGCACGCCGGCAATATGGAGAGGCCGCGCTGCACTGCTTGGACTTGTCAGGGAACTATTCGACGTCAATCGGACGGAGTCCTCGGATCTTCGGATCTCGAATCTTGCGCCGTTCAAGAATGCCACATGGCGCTGCCGTAGTCACTTCTGGCCCGGGCAGTATCGGTAGATCAACATCGCCATATAATCGAAATTCATGTCTGAGCTCGACCACGCAGCGATGCTGGCCGTCGCCTTGCAGGAAGCCCGCAAAGGCCTGGATGAGGGCGGAATTCCAATCGGCGCAGCGATTTTTGACGCGACCGGCAAACTCGTTGGGTCGGGTCACAACCGCCGCGTGCAGAACGGCGATCCTTCGATGCATGGTGAAACCGATGCCTTTCGCAATGCTGGGCGGCAGCGCAGCTATCGAAATCTCGTTATGGTGACGACGCTCGCACCGTGCTGGTATTGCAGTGGACTGGTCCGGCAGTTCGGCTTCGGGTCGCTCGTGGTCGGAGAGAGCCGCAATTTTCAAGGAGGTCTGGACTGGCTGCGTTCGCTGGGCGTAAAGGTGGTCGACTTAGATTCTCAAGAGTGCGTTTCACTCTTGGGGGAATACATTCGCAGGAATCCCGAGGTTTGGAACGAGGATATTGGGCAGGATTAACGGCTGGGGCTCTTCGAGTCCAGGCCAAAAAGAGGAGAGCGGCGATTTCCGTCGCTCTTCTCTCATCTTTATCACCATCAAAATTAGAAAGTGAGGTTCAACGACATTTGAATCTGCCGTGCGCTGCCGATGGTTTTATTCACTATGCCCAATCCGCTGCCAGTTGTAGGACAAACGTAAAGAGAGCCGCTGAATTGAGTGTTGCAGGGAGTCAATGTAGCCGGCGTATCGACGACTGGAAAGCCGTTGAAGTTGATGTTCTGACTGACGTCGTCGATTGGAATATCGAAACTTGCGGTGTTGGTCAGGTTGAAGACATCGAAGCTATACCGCAACGAAGAGCGCTCAGTAATCTGGGTTAACTTGACCAGCGAAAGATCGGCCCGCCGTTGCCACGATTGCCGAAAGATGTTGCGTTGGCCCTTGACAATAAAGTTGGTCTCGTAGGGATCATTGGCCGGAATCGCGCCATTCAACGCTCCGGGAGCAAGCAACGGGAGACCGAAGCAGCTGGCTTTCAAGGCGGGAAAGCCCGGAGTCGCGCCCGAGGCTCCTGTGAGGGCTTGGCTCGGAGAGCAGCCGTTAAGGGGAACGATAGGATTCCCAATGCCATTGTTCACGCTGTAATAAATGCTACCGACCGCGCCCGAGTAATCGACGACGCTGTAGGGCTGACCACTCTGAATTACGGTTAGACCGGTGAGCGCCCATCCGTCGGCGATCCGTCCTCTGATGGTGGATGCAGAGAAGAATTTGGGGAACTCATAACGATAAGTGAAGTTCATCACATGCTTACGGTCGAAGTCAGAGAGGCCATAACCGGAGCGCAAATCCAGAGCGTTGTTGCCGTTGTAGAAGAGTCCCAGTGCGCTCTGTTCGTCGTCGGAGTGCGAATAGGTGTAAGAGAAGCCGACCTGCACTCCGTGACTCATGCGCTTTTCGATGTGGGTCTGAAGCGCGTTGTAGGCTGAGATTCCAGCTGCGGTGTAGGACTCTGACTCGGCCGAATAGCCGATGTAGGGAACGCGGAGATCGACGTTGCCGCCTTCAAAGTTTTCCTGGTAAGGCTGGCCATTGGGTAGGTTGATGGTGTCAAAGCCCCCCGGTGTGGTGACGATCGAATAGCCATAGGTATAGTCCTGTTCAATCGGCGTGCCCTTCCGCGTGGGACTGGAGGGCGAGGCGATTTGTGCCTGGTTGAAAGGCAACGGGACGATTTCATGGCGTCCAAGATTCCCCACATATCCAATTTCGATAGCGAGGTCATGTCGCGGCTGCCATTGGATGTCGAGCGTCTGATTCAGCGTGTAAGGAAGCTTGTTGGCGCGGTTGTAATCGCCGAAGGAAAAGAGCGGGATCCCGCCTTCGATTGCGGCCGCATTCGGCAAATTCAGGTCTTGGGGATTGCCGCTGGGAGGCGGATTCAGTGTAGTTCCCCAAGGATTTTCGAAAGTGCAGTTCGTGTACGCGAACACACTGCACGCCGTAGTGTTCACCCACGGCGGAGTCTGGTTGACGCCAAATGGACCTCCCGCGATCACACCTGAGGCAAATCCCGGAGAAAGATAGGTGAAGAGCTCCCCGCGGTCGTAGTACATACCCCAGCCGACGCGCACCACGACTTTGTCGTTAAACCGCTTAGGGCTCCAGGCCAAGCCGACCCGTGGAGCCAAGCCCCACTCCCGCCCCGTTAAAGTCGAATTGCTGACGCCCTTGGTGGGGAAGAGGGGATTGTTTCCTGCGACGACAAAGCCATTGGATACGATCGTGTCGGTCGCAGCGTTGTAGTCATAACGCGAGGGATCGAAGTTAAAAAGCTTTCCATACTTTTCAGTGAGGCCGCCGTGATCGTCGAAGCGCAGGCCGACGCTTATGCTGAGATTGGAGCGAATCTGATATTTATCCTGAAGGTATAAGCCGGTTTCGTTCGAGCGAAGATAGCGGTTTGCGTCGCCCTGCAGGAAGTTCGTATCGACAAATCCATCCGCCGAGTAAGTAATGGGGGAGCCGGTAACGAAATCGAGAAAACTTAAAAAGCCTATGGAACCCGTATTCGTCCTGCGGTCCCGCGCGTTGAGCTGGCTGTAGGAGAAGCTGCCACCAAAAGTAACGGTGTGCTTGCCGTGGCTCCAAATCGCATTGGCTGATGGCATCCAGCGGTTCTGAAAGACGCCGGTGAAAGCGCCTTGCGAGGCTGCAGTAAAGCCGATGTTCGCACCCGCGTTAAAGACAAAGTTGGTATTAGCCGGTGAATTGTTGCCGAAATCGTCGTCGATGGTGATACCTGGAAAGACGTTCGAGCCAAACGCATTGATGCCTACGGCTCCAGGACCGAAGGGTTGCCCGATCGTGCTATATACCTTCTCCCGAATAAACCCAAATACTTCGGTGATGCTCAGATTCGACCGAATGGATTGCGTGTTTGTGATGCTGGCCACTTGACTGCCCGCGTCCAACTTTTGGGTAAAGCCTTCGAAGGAAGAGTAGCCGAAGGGCGCAGTGGTGGGATCGTGCTGGTAGTAGTACTTCAGGGCCAGAGTGTCCTTCGAGGTAGCCAGGTAGTCGAGATTGGCGATGGCTTGGTCGGAGATGAAGTAGGCCGGTTGCGTGAGAAAAACATTCTCTGGGAAGTTTATTGTGGGAGTGAAGCCAGGGTTCGCCGACGGGAACAAATACTGGCCGTTGGGCAGTTTGGCTTGGAGTAAATTTAGCGCGATCGGATCTATCTGGCTGGCAGTAAGACAGGGCGTTGGATTCTGCGGCGTATTGCACGGGAATCCGTTGACGACTAGAAAATTTGCGCTTGCGACACTAGCGAGGGTGGCCGCGCTACGGTCATCCGTCAAGCCGGGCGGCACGGCAGTGCGCGAAGTGCCAATTTCCAAGTCAGAGGCGTGAATGTGCTGGTAGCTCGCGAAAGCAAAAAGCTTGTCCTTAACGATCGGCCCACCGACGGTTGCGCCGGCGGTGTAGCGGTGGAGTTCCGGCACTTTTTCGTTAGCGGGAATATTGGGATCCTGATTGTAGAAGTACGGTGCGGCGTTCAACCAATTGGTTCCGCGGTGAACATAAGCGGTGCCATGAAAGTTGTTGGTGCCAGAGATGGTGTGCATATCGATGTGAGCGCCGCTGGTCGAGCCCTGCTGTGCGTCATACATCGACGTGTTAACGCTGAACTCCTGAATAGTCTCTGGGGCAGGCGTCGGCAAGGCTTGACCGATCGCGAGATACGGCGACGCTGTACTTTGAATGATTTCCGCCGTGGTGCTGGAGGCGCCGGCGATCCCAGTATTGTTGACCACGCGCGCCGAAGCTACCTGACTGGTGCTCTTGCCATTAAATAAATTACTGGCGTCGACTCCGTTCAACAGAAATGTATTGCTCGTGTCGCGTTGACCATTTGCCCAAATGGGCTGGTTTCCAAGGCCGGCGTTGACGCCGGTTCCATTCGGCAATTCCGCATTCACGCCCGGCGAAAGAATGGCCAGGCCGGTGAAACTCCCTGTCGGAAGCGGCACAGCGTCGATCTGGTCCTTTTCCAGGATATAGCCGTTCGTGGTGTCGACGGCATTCATCATCGGCTCAGCCTGTACTTCAACGACCGTGCCGACCTGGCCCACCGGAAGTACCGCATTCACCGTTGCAGTGCGATCCGCTTGAACTGTGATGGAAGGCACCTTCTGCGTTTGAAACCCGTCGTGCGTAAACGTGAGCGTGTAGCTGCCGATGGGCAGATTCACGAAATCGTAGCTGCCGTTTGCGTTGGTCTTCAGCGAGCGAGTGAGCTTGGTCTGATCGCCTACGATGGTCACCACCGTTTCCGGAAGAACGCCGCCGGTCTTGTCGGTGACCGTTCCGGTAATGCCACCGAGTGTCTGCTGCGCACGGGCGAACGGTGACAGGGCAAGCGGCGTCCACAGGGAGGAAGCGACGAGGAGAGCGATGAGTCCGATTCTCTTTTTCCTGAGCATCGGTTTCCCAAGCATCAGTTTCTTAAGCGTCAATTTCTTGAGCATCGATTTCTTGGTCATCAATGACCTCGTGCAAGATTGTGTAAGTATCTGGGCGCAGACGCGACAGCCAGCGCCGAAACCCCAATGTGTTGTTCAAAAAGTTTGCAGCAGGGATGGTTGGCCCTGCTTCGCCCGCACGCCAAAAAATGATGGACCGAATCTACGCGAGTTGTGTGCGGAACGAAAGGATTATATCCAGTTAAAATTTCTTTGCCAGAGATTAGATATTTTTATCGCCTGCGGCGGACTTCCCGGCTGTTGCGCTAACATGTGCCATGCCACGACGCTGGATTCGCGTGCTCGCACTCGCCGGCCTTCTGATCGCCGGTGGGGTAAGTCTTCAGTTTGCTCGAGGGATGAGCCCACAGCCCATACCATCCGCTCCGGCGCCTCACCTATTGGCGCTGCATGCGGAGCGTTCGTCACCATCTGAACTTGAACTCGGCGGCGAGATTGCCGGGCTGCCTCCGGACACAACCCGTTACCTAACGCGCGAGGACCTGCTGGCATTGCCCCAAGTGAGCTACACGGTGACGGATGACGCTAACTTTACGGGCCCAACGCAGATTAGCGGAGTCCTGCTGGAAGAGCTAACTCGACGGCTTAGTGCCGCGCCTGCGATGGATATGGTAGTTGCGATCTGCGGCGATCTGTACCATGCCAACTATCCCAAAGCCTACATCGCCGAGCATCATCCGCTGTTGGTATTACAAATCGACGGCCAACCGCCTCCGGCGTGGCCGAAGGATTCCGAAACTCACCACTACGACATGGGCCCGTTCCTGATTTCGCATTCCAAGTTCACTCCCAGCTTCAAGATTTTTTCCCACTCCGACGAGGCGCAGATTCCTTGGGGCGTATTGCGACTGGAGTTCCGGCAGGAAAAAGCCGTATTCAATGCGATTGCACCTCCCGGCCCAGACGCCGCTAATGAACTGGTGCAGGACGGCTACCGCATCGCCCAGCAAAATTGCTTTCGCTGCCACAACATGGGTAACGAAGGGGGGACCAAAGCAGGACGCCCTTGGTTGGTCCTGTCGGCATGGGCTACCGCTTCGCCGGACTACTTCGCGGCCTACGTACGCAACCCGCAATCGAAGAATCCGCAAGCGCAGATGCGCGGCAATCCTGATTACGACGACAAAACGATCACCGCTCTTATCGCCTATTTCAAAACGTTTTCTTCTCCACCGCAGGAGAAAGAGAAACCGTGACGCTGCGCATGGCCAAGACGCTCCTGGTCTTTGCTGTCACGGTTTTCTATTCCCTCTTGGTTCTTAACAACACCACCGATTACAACTCGAACTATCAGTTCGTCCGTCATGTCCTGATAATGGATTCAACCTTTCCGGGCAATCGCGGCATGTGGCGCGCACTCAATTCGCCGCGGTGGCACACGTCTTTCTATCTGTCGATTATTGCCTGGGAAATCATTACGATGATTCTCTGCTGGTGGGGCGGAGTGAACCTGGCACGCTCGCTCCGCGGAACTTCACAAGCATTCAATCAATCCAAGCGTGTCGCGGTCGCCGGGTTAACCTCCGCTCTACTGATGTGGTTGGTCGCCTTTCTCACTATCGGCGGCGAATGGTTTCTGATGTGGCAGTCGAAAACATGGAATGGCCAGGAAGCAGCCTTCCGCATGTTCACCGTAATTGGTATCGTGTTGCTGCTTGTGACCCAATCGGAAAGTGAAGGCCAACGTTAGCTTTGAGCAACGGGCGGCTCTTTTCCGCGTGCGTGAAATGCGAACCACAGCAGACCCGCAATCAAATACGCGAGATAGATAAAAGGCAGTTTTCCATAAGGCCCCTCGGGCACGGGGTAGAGATTGCCAACCAACGCCAGCAGCATGGCGAGGCCTGCCAGCCAGGGAATGATTCGCGCTCCCGGACGGCAAAGGCCATGGTGGCGCAAGTATCTGGGAAGCGCGATGCAGACCAGCGCGTAAGCAACGATAAAGCCATAGGTCGCAAGTGACCCTAGCCAGCCATAGACGTCCAGTCCGCTTGCCCCGCGTGCGGCGAGCACAGCCACCGGAACCACCGCCGAGATACCTGTAATGATCACGGCGCGGCTGGGAGTTTGATTGAGAGCATGCGTGGCGCGCAGCGAGCCGTGCGCGAGTCCGTTGTGCGCCATCAGCAGCAGCACGCGAGCGGCCGCTGTAATGCACGCGAGAGTTCCGGCGAATAGGCTGACTAATGCCCCAACGTCGATCAGCACTCCCAGAATCGGGCTGCCGGCTACCCGCGCAAGCACATGCATCGGCGCCTGGCTTGTGCCCAAATCCTCTCCTGCAGTGTGAAAGCCCAGCACCTCCGCATATGCACAAAGCGTGAAGAATGCTCCGGCGAGAATTGCGCTTTGAATAACCGCGCGTGGAATTGCCTGCAGCGGATTGCACGCCTCCGAGCCAAGAGTGGTGGCGCTTTCAAACCCAACAAAACTGAACAGTGCCAGCACCAATCCGAGCCTTAGTCCGCTGCCAGTCATGCCGCGCAGATGAAGTTCATCCCAGTCCCAATGCCAGCCGTGGCGCACCAGCAACAAAACTACGACGATTAGAATTACCGTCACCGAGACAACTTCGATCCAAAGCATGAGACGAGCAGAAATTTTTACATCGCGATAGGCAATCCATATCGATATGCCTGTGACCAGCAAGGCTAGAAACACTGCCGAGTAGACCTGGCCCGGGGCGCGATGCAGCAACAGGTTCGCGTAATGGTAGAAACCGCCAATCACACTCGATCCCGTCGCCACGTACGCGAGCAGCAAACTCCATGCAACCGTCGCACCCAGCCATGGAGGCAGAGTCATCGACGCATAGGTATAGAGCGAACCGGGAGAAGCGGAAATGCGGGCATAGCGGCCGATGCACAGCGCCACCAGCAACACCGCAACAGTCGCGAGCACATAGGCGAGCCATGTGCCATTGCCGGCAAGCGCGCACACGAGTGGGATTGTCGCCGCCGGCGTGGTCGTTGGGGCCATCGTGGAAACAGATTGCGCGAGCGTCTCCATGGGAGAAAGAATCTCGCGGCGCAAACCGTAGTCCATTTTCTGCGAATGCTCCAATGCGATTTGCGTCATGCCCCGCGTTCCTTTCGCAACTTGAGTTGGAGGATTGTACAACACTGTCACACGCAAGCCGGGCCGCGGAGGCGATTGCGAAAAGAAACGACCCTTATGAGGCGGTGTATCATCTTGCAACGCCTGCCACCGCGTTGAATGCCGCCTTAAGGAGGAAACATCGCTCCATGAAACTGGATAAACAACGATTGCGGAGCTTACCCAAAGTGCTCTTACACGAGCACCTGGATGGAGTGCTGCGGCCGCAAAGTATCATCGAGTTGGCAAGGGATGCGAAGTACAAGGGGCTTCCAACAGCGGATCCTGAGGCATTGGCGCAGTGGTTTCATCGCGGAGCGAACCAGGGAAGTCTGGCGAAGTACCTGGAAGGTTTTGCGCATACGATTGCCGTGATGCAGACTGAAGAAGCTCTGGAGCGTGTCGCGTATGAGCAGGCCGGAGATTTAAGCAAGGACGGAGTGGTTTATTTTGAAACCCGCTTTGCGCCGGTCTTTCACGCGCAAAAGGGATTGACCCACCAGCAGATCGTCGGCGCAGTGTTAAAGGGCTTGGAACGCGGCCGCAAGGATTTTGGAATTACTTCCGGCTTGATCATCTGCGCGATGCGCAACCGGCATGAATCGCTTGAAATGGCGGAGCTGGCGGTGGATTTCCGGTCGCGCGGCGTTGTGGGCTTCGATCTTGCCGGAGAAGAAGGCGGTTACCCCGCCAAGAAACATGTGGACGCTTTTCACTATATTCAGCGGGAAAATTTCAATATCACGATTCATGCCGGGGAAGGCTACGGGAAGGAATCGATCTGGCAGGCAATTCAGTACTGCGGCGCACATCGCATTGGACACGGAACGCGGCTGATCGACGACATCGCAGTCGTCGGCGGCAAGGCCGTAAAACTCGGCGACCTTGCCCAGTATGTGCTCGACAAAAGGATCCCGCTGGAAATATGCCTCATCAGCAACGTGCATACCGGCGCCACGCCGAGCCTTGCCGAACATCCTTTCAAAATTCTCTATCAGGAAAAATTCCGTGTCACGCTGAACACCGATAATCGATTGATGAGCTACACCTCGATGACGCAGGAGTTTGAAGCTGCGGCTGACACGTTTGGTTTGTCGATGGATGATTTCGAGAAGATCACGATCAATGCGATGAAGAGCGCTTTCTTGCCTTACAGTCAGCGCATCGATTTCATCTACTCCGTCATCAAGCCGGGTTACGCCAAGGCCCGTAAGTCGATGGGGCCGTCGGCTTAGGCGAGATCACGCTGACAGCATTGCTAAAGTTTCCGCCAGCACAAGCGTTCCCTTCGCGATATCTTCTGGAGACGCGTACTCGTCGGGCCGGTGACTGTATCCGTTTCGACACGGAATAAACAACATCGCCACGGGCGCAATGCGCCCCATAAACAACGAGTCGTGATAAGCGCGGCTCACCATCGGAGTAAATTTAAGCCCGTGTTTCGTGCATGACCGTGAAAGCGCATCGATTACAAACGGCGCGCAATCGCCGGGAGCGTCGGCATTGAGCACCTCGGTTTCAATCGACATCCTGCGTTTCGCCGATATCGTTTTGCAGGCGAGATCCAATGCGTGCATCACCGCGTCGCGCCGTTGAAGGTCGGTGTCGCGAATATCAACGCTAAGATGAACTTTGCTGGGAATACTATTCACAGCCCCCGGAAAGACTTCGCAGATGCCGACCGTCGCTACTGTATCGGTCGCCCCGCTGGAAAGCGCCGCGTTCTCGATCGCCAGAACCAGCTCCGCGGCTGCGCAAAGCGCATCGCGGCGATCGGGCATCAGGACTCCGCCAGCGTGTCCACCTGCGCCCTCAATCGAAATGCGCAAGCTCGCAGGAGCTGCGATCTTCGTCACGATGCCAAGAGGAATGCCTTCGCGTTCCAGCAGCGGGCCTTGCTCAATATGCAGTTCGACGAACGCTTTGTAATAGCCGCTCAACAATTTCCCCTCTTCGAGTTTGCCTTTGAAGCCTGCACTCGCGCGAACCTCCTCCACTGACGCACCGTCGCGGTCGATTAGCTTTCTGGCTGTATCCGGCAAAAGCGTTCCAGAAAGTAAGCGGCTTCCCAGACATCCGACCCCAAATCGTGTTGGTTCTTCCGCCGTAAATATAAGCAATTCAATCGAGCTTCTTGGACGAAACCCGCCGCGCTGCAGAGCTCGAATTGCCTCCAGGCCTCCCAGCACTCCAACCACGCCGTCGTATTTGCCTGCGTTCGGAATCGCATCAATGTGCGATCCTGTGCCAACTATCGAAGCGCTTTGGTCAGAACCATTCCAACGAGCAAAAGTATTTCCTATGGCGTCATAGCGAACGGTCAGCCCGGCTTCCTCGCAGCGCGCCTTCAGCCAGGCGCGCGCTTTGAGGTCTGCTGGCGTGAAAACGATACGTGTCACCACGGGAGGCGCTGCTTCAGAAAATGTCGCGAGGATTTCTATCTCAGAAACCAGCCGCTCTCCATCGATCTGCAAATTCATGGCTACGGGCCTGCCCAGGGATGGCGATGGAAATCTTTGTAGACAAGATATTTCGCGGGAACTTTGCCGAGTGCTCCGAACCACTGCGGACACCACGGCCCCATCCAGATGAAGTCGCCGGCCGTCACCGGATACCAACAGTCGTCGAGCCGGTAGATTCCGCCGCCTTCGAGCATGACCAGTCCATGCTCCATCACGTGCATTTCGACCATACTCAGCGCCGCTCCCGGCTGGTAAACCATGGTGTTCACCGCGAAATCAAAACTCATTTCGTCGGGAAGCAGACACTTCACCTGCAGAGCGGGATCATCGTCAAGCGGGTGCGATGAAACCGTGCTCTCACTGGATATGATCAGATGCGGCGCGGCAGCTGCATCCAGAGCCTGATACGGCTTCTCGATCACGACCACCCGGCTACGCTTCGTCCCTAATACACGATGGGGCAGCCCCTGAGGAAAATACGCATAGCCGCGAGCGCCGAGCTTGCTCGCCTTGCCCTTAACTTCCACCTTCACACTACCTTCGATCACAAATACGAAGCGCTGCGCAGATGTGCCGCCGAGTTCTCCGCCTTCCTCGAACTCAGCGGTGTACTCGGTAAATCGCGCTCCTAGCGCCGGACCTACATGGACGATTGCCGAGCAAGCCTTCATCCCGGGCAGAGTGGTGCGCACAAATGTGTCTGCGGTGAGCAGAAGATGATTGCTGCGATGTGAACTGCGTGTCTGGCCAAGATTATGCAAGACCCATCCTCTCTTGAAGTACGTTCGAAGACGCGAGTTGATCCAGCAACTGCAGGCCGCAATCGATTACCTTTTCTACATCCTCAACCGCAACCGACTCGGAAGGGTGGTGGCTTATGCCACCGGGAGTTCGCAGGAAGATCATCGCGGCAGGAATTTTTTCTGCCATGATCATGGCATCGTGGCCTGCCCCGCTCATCATTCGGTGAGGCAAGCAGCCGATTGCGTTGATAGCTAGCTCGATTTCATTCACGAGGAACGAATCCATTGGCACAGCCGGTTGTTCGAGAAGCACGCTGGATTCGATTTTGAGTCCTCGGCGTCCCGCGATTTCCGTCGCCTGGCCGACGAGCTCATTTACAGCCTGAAAGAGAATTTCGTCCGCGGCGTGGCGGACATCGAGTGTTAGTCTCGTCTGGCCCGCGATTACGTTGGTGGCTCCCGGCTTGGCTTCGATTCTTCCCACTGTCGCTACTAAACCCGCGGTGTTTCGAGCTTTGCACTCGACCGCGGTAATCCATTCCGCAGCGGCCGCGAGAGCATCGTAACGGAGATTCATCGGCGTGGTGCCGGCATGATTGCTGCAGCCGAAGAATGTGAACTGTAGACGGCTCTGTCCAGCAATTGACTCGACAGCTGCGAGCGGCAGACCGAGGTTCTCAAGAACGGGTCCTTGTTCGATGTGAAACTCAACGAAACCCAAATAGTCCTTCGTCAAACAGACCTCCGGAATCTCCGCCGGCTTAAGACCGAATTTCTCGACAGCCTTTCGTACAGAAATCCCGCACGCATCCTCTCTCGCCAGCAGTCCTTCATCGAGCCGCCCCACCAGCGCCCGGCTACCAATGAATGGAACACCAAATCGCACTCCCTCCTCTTCGGAGAATCCGACAACTTCGATTCCGAAGGGAAGCCTCCGCCCGCCTAGAGACTCGAGCAAGCTAACGGCGAGCACCACGCCGAGCATGCCATCGTAAGCTCCAGCATCCGGCACCGTATCGAGGTGCGATCCGATCATCAGTCTAGGAGCGCCGGATCGAACGCCTGGATAGAATGCTCGCAAATTGCCGGCCGCATCTACGCGAACCGAAACTCCAAGCGGTTCCATCCAGCTAGCGATCTCGCGATAGCAATCGATCATCGGCGGAGAAAGAAACGTGCGCCGCAAACTGCCCTGATCTTCAGAAAAAGACGCCAGCCTCCGGCACCGCGCCATCGCCTCTTCGGCGCGCTTTCGGTTCTCGCCGCTCTTCATCGCGCGTCTTTGCATTTCGGAGGTCGCCGCCATGGTTCGAACAGACGCAATCGCTCTCAAGCTTCGCGGATGAGCTTCGCTGCTACCCAGCCAACGGGCACGAGCGCTACCAATATCTCCCAGGCATAACTGTTGCCATAAGTCCCCACGGGGAAATGATTGCTGATCATGATAAAGACAACAGGAACGGCCATGAAAGTATTGTGTTTGGAACGTAGCTTGGCTTGAGCGCTAAGAGACGCATCGAATGGGTTTCCCGCCGCGGCTGCAGCGATCATTTTGCGCTGCGACGGAAGAATTCGAAGCCACACATTCGCGGTCATGATCGTTCCGAGCATCGCCCCCACGTGGATGTAAGCGGCGCGACCGCTAAGCACGTGCGCCAGCCCCCAGGAAGTGGCCGCAATCGCGATCAGGCCAAAACCGGCAAACAAGGCTTCAGATTTAGCCAGGACCGATCGCGCGGCCAGATCATAAATGAGCCATCCCCCAGCCAGAACTGCGAGGCCAATTGCAATGCCTGTTGCCTGGGTGATGTTCGTTACGTCAGCGTCGATCAACCCAGCGCTGGAGTAATAAACCAGAAAAAGCAACACCATTCCACTCAGCCATGTCATGAGTGCTTCCCAGCGGAACCATCGGACTTGCCCGGCCGGAACTCCGAGAGATTTCTGCTTCGCAACCGCATAGAATCCGCCGCTGTGTACCATCCATACCTGCGGCGCTACTCCGTCTGCCCCGACTTTCTTTTCCAAACGTCCAAATTGGCCGTCAAGCCATGTGAAGTAATAGGTCTGGCCAACCCACATGATGGCGGCAAAAACGTGGAACCAACGCACGCCCAGGTTGAGCCATTCTCGGATCGAAGAAGTCAACGGGCGAACTCCTTAAGGTGTCCCATCTGAGCCTCAGCTGCCCCGGTACGTCGTATACCCATTCGGACTCAGCAGCAACGGGATGTGGAACCGGCTTTCGCCGTCTTTTACGCGGAATGTAATTTCGACGACCGGATAGAGCGCATCGACCATCTGGGTTGCGAAGTAATTCGCTGTGTCGAAAACCAAACGATATGAGCCAGGCGCGAGTTGGTCCTCCTCCGGCAACAACTGATTGCAGCGTCCGTCCTGATCCGTGCGTCCCGATGCCATCAACCGCCAACTGGAAGCCTCTTGCTTCTCCAGCCGCACTGCAACATTCCGCGCTGGCTTACCGAGAGCAAGATCGAGAACATGTGTCGAAATGCCACTCATCCCTGAAGCCATTTTTTTAGCCTAAGCTGTGTGATCTGCCGTTGTTGCGCCGCCGCCTCGTGAAGTTCAGTCGCCGCGTCGTTCCGCAACCGGCGTTGAAGTATCTCCAAAATTTCGGGTGCCGATTTTCCTGTTGCGCAGACGATGAAGATACGCCCGAACTTCTTTTCGTAAGCACGATTTCCTTCGGCCAAAGCGATCTTAGCTGCATTGCCGGCCTCGGTGACTTTTGCTTGCTCTTGGCGCGACCATGCGTCGGAGCTGTGTGTTCCACCCTGCTTCTTCGTCTCGCCGATTCGCGGATGGCTACTAAAGGCCTCAATCCAGTCAGCTTCATTCAGATTACGCCACGTTTCGTCGGACGCCGCCATCAGAGCAGCCTCGTGTTTGAATGGTCTTCGCGCTACTATCTCATGCGCCCATCGCTTTGAGCCGCAACAAGGCAGAATCTGTGCCTCTGCGGTATCACCGGGAGCGTTATTCCAGCGCGCCAGAACACGATTCATGCCTTTCGTGTCAGCCATAGATTAAGAAATTCTGCGACAAGATTACCCGCGACCGCCGCGCGATATTTTGCCGTCGAACGAATGTCATCGATGGGCTTGATTTCGGCGATTGCATTATTCCGGGCTAGCCGCACCAGCGACTCGTCGATAATCTTACCGTTCACAATCCGCTCCGTCTCTCTGAGGCGAATCGGAACTGGCGCAACGCTTCCCAGAGCCATGCGGACATCCTCGATCGTCTTGCCGTCCGCCGTTACCGCAACCTTTCCTAGCGCAGCAATACACACTTTGGAAATTGCCTGGGCATTGCGACTTCCGACCTTGCGCGCGTGAAAAAAATATCCCGAGAATCGTCTCGGAAGGCAGACGGCCTGAATCAACTCATCGGGCGCAAGCCTCATTTTTTTGTAACCCGTGTGAAAGCCTGCATAGGGTAACCGGTGCTCTCCTCGAACCGAAACCAGAATCAGTTCCGCATCGTAAGCGAGCAACGCGGGAAGCGAATCGGCTGCGGGCGATGCGTTTACGATGTTTCCTCCAATGGTTCCCCGATTCTGATTGGCGATTCCTCCCGTCCAACTCGCGGCGCGCGCCAGCAGTGAGAATTCTTGCGCGATCGTTTCATTCGCACGAATATCGGTATAAGTCGATCCCGCCCCGACGCGAATTTCCTCTGGCAAAACTTCGATGCTTCGCAACTCCGGCAGATTCCAGACGCTCACCAACTTTCGCGATGGCAGTTTCCCTGCCGCGTATTGCACCATGATGTCCGTGCCGCCTGCGATCGGAAGCCACTCACCGGGACTGCGCGCCAGAAGTTCCACCACGCTCCGCAAGTTGCCGGGTGCAATCAGCTCGTAATCCCGCGGATCAGCCCTCATTTCGACCTCATGAGGATGACGCAATCTCCGCGCGCCGTGCCGCTCTCGCCACAGCTTCGAAAATTTGAACGTAGCCCGTGCAACGGCACAGATTGCCGGAAAGCCCTTCCCGTATTTCTTCAAGAGTGGGATCGGGCTTCTTGCTCAAGAGATGGGCTGCAGCAAGAATCATCCCCGGCGTACAAATGCCGCACTGCGCACCGCCGCATTCGAGAAATGCTGCCTGCAGCGCATGCAGTTGCGCCCCTGGCGCTAATCCTTCGATTGTGACGATACTTGCACCTTCGGCCTGCAGGACTGGAACGAGGCAGCTATTCACCAACGCCCCATTCATCAACACGGAACATGATCCGCATTCGCCTTCGCCGCATCCTTCTTTCGCGCCGGTCAATCCCAGCCGCTCGCGCAGCACATCGAGCAGGCGCTCCATCGGAAACGCACGCACGCGCTTGTGCTCGCCGTTTACCGTGAATGAAACCCCGGAATCAGCGTGATTCTCCGATAAAGGCATCATCGCGCTGCGCCTGCAAGAACAGATTCGCTCTCAGATGGCCGCGCCGTCATGCCCTCAAAAATATCCTCCGGCAGTAATGGAATTGAGTCAAAGGGAACTCCCAACGCATGCTCGACCGCATTCAAAATCGCCGGTGCCGGCCCATCCATCGGAAGCTCACCAATTCCTTTCGCACCAAAAGCGCCGTGCACATTGCCCAGTTCCTCAAAGAACACGCGAATCGGAGGAAGGTCGCTGGAAGTTGGCATGATGTAATTTGTCATCTGATTATTCTGCATGCGCCCCTTCCGCCAGATGACTTTTTCGTACAAAGCAAATCCGATGCCCTGGGCCGCCCCGCCTGCAATTTGCCCAATCGCAAGCACCGGATGAAGCACTTGGCCCACTTCCTGCAGTGCGACGAAATCCTTCACCGATACGCTATAAGTGGTCATGTCAACCGACACTTCTGCGATGTAAACCGCCCAGGAATACGCGGCGTAGGCTTCGCCCCGATATTTTTGGTCGTCCCAAAAGATGCCCGGCGGCGGCTCATATTGCGCCCAAGAACGCAGTTGCCCATGTTCGCCAATGTAGCTTCGACAAGCTGCGCGGAATTCGTCCGCCGAATAAGAATCGCCGATCAATCCCACCGCTCTCAGGGTCTGCTGAATCCCTCGCGCCGCAGATTCAACCAGCTTTCCAACCACCATCACCGTGCGCGACGCAACCGTCGGCCCGCTGTTTGGAACCTGCATCGTATCCGGTTGAGCGATGGTGATGTCTTCGTAGCGCAGTCCCAGCGCTTCCGCCGCAATTTGACAGAGAACCGTTTTCGTTCCTTGACCAAATTCTGTACTCGACACCAGCACACGAATCCCGCCATCCGAACACCCTTCCACGCCGACTACAGAACTCAAATAGCGCTCGCCCGCGCCCGTGAAGCCCGCGCCATGCAGAAAGGCTGCGATACCGATCCCTCGTCTCGTGGTTCCGGTTCGATTTTCGCTCGCGAACCGTTCTCTTTTCGCGTGATAGTCCGAAAGGCTGAGTGCTCGCTCGAGTAGTTTTTCAAGATCGATCAGTTCACGAATGACTTGTTCGGTGGTTGTCATCTCCCCCGGTTTCAGGAAGTTTCGGCGCCGGATTTCGATCGGCAATAGCCCCACTACACGCGCGATCCGGTCCATATGCCGTTCCATGGCAAACAGACTCTGTGGCGCACCGAAGCCACGAAACGCACCATGCGGCGGTGCATTTGTGGCAACTGCTTTGCCGTGGATCCTCACGCTCGGCCAATAGTACGGACCGCCGGCATGAATCAAGCCGCGCGAAAGAACTACGGACGACAAGGTCGCGTAGGCCCCGCCGTCGATAGTGAATTCAATTTCTCCGCCGAGAATCTTTCCCTCTGCGCTTACTGCGGTGCGGTGTCGCGTCCGTGAGGGATGCCGCTTCGTTGTGGCGGCCATATCTTCCGCGCGGTCATAAACCATCTTCACGGGCTTACCCGATTTGATCGCCAACAGTGCCGCATGCGCGGCGATCATCGACGGATATTCTTCTTTGCCACCGAAAGCACCGCCAGTCTCCATTTGCACGACACGAACTTTTTCCGCAGGCAGGCTGCACAGCACCATCAAAGCCTTGTGCACGTAGTAAGGACACTGCAACGAGCCCCACACCGTGATGCCCTCCGCGGCATCGTAGGAGGCAATCATGCCGTTGTTTTCTATGTAAAGCTGTTCCTGCGCTCCGGTCCTGTATTCGCCTTCGACAATGTAAGCGGCCTTCGACCAAACCTCATCGATATCGCCCTTATCGATACAATACGTCTTGAAAACATTGTCGGAGCCCCAAACGATTTCTGAACATCTCTCACTTTCTTCAATCGTGAAAATGGCGGGAAAAGATTCACACTCGATCGACACTGCCTCAACCGCTTTCCGAAGCGCATAACGATCCCGGTGGGCTAACAAGAGCACCGGTTCCTCGGGATGGTTCACAAATTCGCTCGCCAGGCAAGGTTGATCGTCGCCGATGAGCGCGATGCAGTTCTTCCCGGGAATGTCTTTCGCCGAAACGATCACAAACTCGCCCCAGGCGATTCCGGGGCCGAATTCGATCTGCTCGATTCTGCCTCTGGGAATCTGGCTGCGAACCGTCGCACCGTAGAGCATGTCGGGCAAAACCATATCGTCGACGTAGCGAGCTTGTCCGGTAACTTTTTCCCGGCCTTCCTTGCGCGGGACCGCCGAACCGACGATGCGCTCACCATTCATGTTCCGCTGTTTCCGAGGAATGTAGCGATTTCTCTATTGTCGTGCGTAGATGGGATAGTGTAGCCGACAACCCCGCCACTGTCGGCTGAAATTTGTAGGGAGTTGATCGAAAAAAACGCATGAGGTCAATCCTTCGAACTTGCCGCGGTTAGCCTGAATTCGCGGCCCATCGGTGATCCCGAAAACTTGCCCTCAACAAAAACAGGCTTCCCCCGCAGATAGGTAGCCTTCACAACGCCACGAAGTCGTTCTCCAATATATGGAGAGACGGCGTGCCGATAGTGCAGCCGCTCTTCCGATACTACGAATTCGCTATCGGCATCGAATAGGACGAAGTCAGCGTCGAAGCCCGGCTCAATTTTCCCTTTGTCCATATGGCAGCCGGCGAGCTGCGCCGGTTTCTCGGCCATCCACCGCGCAACATCGAGCAAAGTAAATCCGCGCCGGCTGGCTTCGGTCCACATCAGGGGCAGCGCCATCGAAAGACTTGAAATCCCTCCCCATGCAGCTCTGAAGTTGCCCTCCTTGAATCGTTTCATTTTTGGCGGGCATGGAGAATGATCCGTAACCACCAGATCGATTACGCCATCCCCCAAACCGTTCCATAGCATTTCTCGATTTTCCCGGCCGCGAATCGGTGGCGCGCACTTAAATGCGGTCGCTCCATCTTGGATCGTTTCGGACGTCAAATGGAGGTAATGCGGGCAGGTTTCTACGGTCACGGCCAACCCTTCGGAACGCGCCGCTTTTAACTCGTGCAATGCTTCGCTCGCCGAAAGATGCACGATGTGCAGGCGAAACCGATAGTCGCGGCACAGCGATAAAAGCAGTCGAATCGCGGCCAGTTCCGCCTCTTGCGGACGTGATTGAAGATAAGTCGAATAGGATCTCCAATCCGCGCCCTCGAGAGTTTTAGTGGCTGTATCGATCGGTCCCGGAAGTTCCGCATGCACCAGCAGCGGCAAGCTGGTTCGCGCAACCGCCGGCAACGCCGCTCGAAGTTGCTGCTCGGTGACCATGGTGAAGCCGTCGATTCCGGGATGGATGAGAAAACATTTGAAGCCGGGCACGCCTACCGCAGCCAACGCTTCAATGTCGGCTTGATTGTCTTCGACGACTCCGCCCCAGGCCGCCCAGTCCACTCGGCATCGACCCTCCGCGGCGGTGCGCTTCGCTTCAAGCGCGGGAACGGTGGTTGTAGCGGGCAGACAATTCAACGGCATGTCGACCAGAAGCGTATAGCCTCCGGCCGCGGCCGCACGCGTCGCCGTCTCGAAACCTTCCCACTCAGCGCGTCCGGGATCGTTGATGTGCACATGCGAATCCACCAGCCCAGGGAGAATCGCGGCCTCACCGAAATCGCACGCGCGGGTATCGCGAGGAACTTGATCCTGCGGGATAACAGCCTGAATCTTCTCACCATCTACGAGAATCGCCGCCGGCCGAATTCCATCCGGTGTCACGACACGACGCGACAAGAAAGCCTGTAACTCCAAGTAAGCTTCTCCTTACTAAATCCAACAACTGAATCGCGGCTGCTGTCCATCCCACGTTTCTTCAGCATGCCATCATGGAAAAGAACATTTTACGAATTCCCGATCCCCAGCTTATACTCCCTTCTCAGCAAAGCGGCTGCGAAAGAGTCCATGTCGACTGACGTGCTCGCGGGTTCGCGGATTGCAGGCGTGGCCATTTCTTTGCCGCCACGCGTTAACAGGGCAACCACATGGACAATCCTTTCATGGCCCGCGCGATTCAGCTCGCAGTTGAGAATGTCCGCTCCGCGAGCGGGGGGCCATTCGGGGCAGTCGTCGTGAGGGACGGCGGCATCGTTGCCGAGGGCGCGAATCAGGTGACCTCGAGCAATGATCCCACGGCGCACGCCGAAGTCCTTGCCATCCGCGCCGCATGCGCCAAACTCAAAACCTTCGAACTGCACGGTTGCGATATTTACACTTCCTGCGAACCGTGTCCCATGTGCCTCGGTGCAATCTATTGGGCGCGGCTCTCGCGCATCTATTTTGCCAGCGCCGCCGCCGATGCATCCAAAGCCGGCTTTGACGATTCGCTGATCTACCGCGAGATCGCGCAGCCGCATGCGCAGCGCGCGGTCCCTATGATTCAGATGATGCGCGAAGAATCTCTGGCCGCATTTCGCGCATGGGAAGAGAAACCCAACAAGATCGCCTACTGAGGAAACTTGATCGATCGTTACTTCAAGCTCGCCGAGAACCAGACTTCTGTGAAACAGGAAATGCTCGGCGGCCTCACCACCTTTGTCACCATGGCTTACATCATCGTGGTGAACCCGCAAATTCTCGCGCAAGCGGGAATGCCGGCTGACGGCGTGGGCTTCGCCACGTGCATCTCTGGCGCGGTGGCCACGCTCGTGATGGGACTCTATGCCAACTATCCCATTGCGCTGGCGCCGGGAATGTCGTTGAACGCCTACTTCACGTACTCAGTTTGCATGGCGATGCACGTTCCGTGGCAAACCGCGTTGGCAGTGGTCTTCTGTTCGGGTTGCCTTTTTCTCGTTCTCACCGTCACTCGAGTTCGAGAGCAAATTGTGAATGGCATGCCCGATTGCCTGAAGCATTCGACCGCTGCGGGAATCGGAATGTTCATCGCGTTCGTAGGCTTACGAAACGCAAAAATAGTAGTGGCAAATCCCGCGACCTTTGTCGGTCTCGGCAGCTTTTCCGACAAGGAGGTGCAGACCGCCTGTTTCGGTCTTTGCCTCACGTTAATTCTGATGGCGCGAAAGTTTCATGGCGCAATCTTGCTCGGGATCATCGGGACCGCTCTCCTAGGAATTTTGCGCGGTATCACGAGCTGGCCTGCGGCAGTGTTTTCCATGCCGCACCCATCGTCAACGTTCTTGCAACTCGATTTTCGAGGGCTAAAACATCTTGGCCTGCTCGAAATCGCATTCGCCTTTCTGTTTGTGGATCTCTTCGACAACGTTGGCACCCTCGTTGGAGTTTGCGAGCAGGGCGGCTTTATGCGCGACGGCAAAATTCCCCGCGTAGGGCGCGTGCTGCTGGCTGACGCTGTAGGCACCGTGTTCGGCGCGCTGACCGGCACATCCACGGTCACAAGTTATATCGAGAGCGCGGCCGGCGTTGCAGCTGGAGCCCGCACAGGCTTGAGCAACATCGCCGTCGCAGGATTGTTCTTGCTGGCGATGTTCTGCTCACCGTTGGCGACCGCAATTCCCGGTTATGCCACCGCTCCCGCGCTGATTCTGGTGGGCGTACTCATGTCGGAATCCATTGCGCAGATTCAATGGCGCGACTTCAGTGAAGCTGTGCCGGCGTTCATCACGATTCTCGCAACTCCGCTTACCTTCAGCATCGCAACCGGCCTAAGTCTTGGGCTGATTGCTTATACGGTCGTAAAGATCGCGGCCGGCAAATTCCGCGAAATCAATACTCTCATCTGGATCCTCACGGTCCTCTTTATTCTGCGCTACGTCTACCTCGCCGTGGCCTAACTCGGCCCGGCGGGCGAATCATGTGGAATCCTGTTGACGAGAGGTGTTGGCCGTCCTAACATAAACAGGTATGACTTCGCTGCACCTCCATCGTCACCACCATCATCACCATGCGATGAGCGTGTCGGCGGAGGCCTACGGATAAAAACCTAAAGCACTAATAGGAAATCCAAGCCCGCTGACGCCAAATGCGCAGCGGGTTTTTTGTTTCTGCTGCACGTTTGAAAGGTGGACAGTAGAAACAGGAGATTTTTATGGGGATCCACTTCGACAAAATGCAAGGCCTGGCGCCCGCAGTAATCCAAGACGCTGCGACACAAGAGTTACTGATGGTGGGGTTTATGAATCGCGAAGCGCTGGAGATGACTTTGCGGACGGGATTTGTCACCTTTTATAGCCGCACTCGGCAGAAATTGTGGACGAAAGGCGAGACCTCCGGCAATCGCCTCGAAGTAGTCGCGGCACGGACTGATTGTGATCGCGACACTATTCTATTGCGCGTGCGAGTCCTAGGTGAGGGTAAGGTGTGCCACACAGGCTCGCGATCCTGCTTCACTGAGGAGCTTCCTCTTGGAGCAGCGTCGCAAGTCGAAATGGAGTCAAGGTGATGAAACTTCGTCTGGGCATACCGAAGGGAAGTTTGCAGGAGGCCACGCTGAATCTATTCACCCGCGCCGGTCTGCGCGTTTATACCAGCGCGCGCTCCTATTTCGCTGCAACTGACGACCCGGAGATCGAGTGCATGCTCATTCGTGCTCAGGAGATGGCTAGGTATGTCGAGCACGGCGCGCTTGATGCCGGCCTAACTGGTCACGATTGGGTGCTCGAAAGCGGGCTCGATGTAGTCAGCGTCATCGACTTGATCTATGCGAAACAAAGCTTGGGAAAAGTGAAGTGGGTGCTGGCCGTACCAGAAGACTCCGAGTTTCAGAAGCCCGAAGATCTTGCGGAAAAGATCGTTGCCACGGAGCTCGTCAACGTTACGCGAAACTATTTTGCCAGCCGGAATGTGCCGGTTCGGGTTGAATTTTCCTGGGGCGCGACAGAAGTGAAACCGCCGTTGCTGGCCGATGCTATCGTCGAAGTAACGGAGACTGGAAGTTCCCTGCGCGCCAATCGTCTGAGAATCATCGAGACGGTGCTGGAGTCGAACACGAAACTCGTTACCAACAAGACCGCCTGGGCCGATCCCGCGCGGCGGCGCAAAATCGAGAACCTGTCGGTGATGCTGTGCGGAGCGATCGCCGCGCTGGGTCGCGTCGGCCTTATGCTCAACGTGCGCAAACCGGATTTGCCCGCTGTCCTGGGGCTGCTTCCAGCATTGAAGAATCCCACAGTCGCCCCTTTAGCCGATGGGGAGTGGGTCGCGGTGAATACAATCATCGAAGAGCAGACCGGGTGGTCGCTCATTCCAAAACTCAAAGAGGCAAATGCCCAGGGAATCGTTGAGTATCCGCTGAACAAGGTGGTGCTGTAATGCGAATTCTCGATGGAGCCAAGAGAGATCGCTTCGTGAGTGAGTTGGAGCGGCGCGGTTCGAGCGATCTGGCCGAAGTCGAACCCGCTGTGCGCCGCATCGTGAGCGACGTCCGACGCAATGGTGATCGCGCTTTACGCCGATACGCGGAACGGTGGGACGGTTTGGGCAAGAAAGATGCTGTGCGTGTGCCGGAGTCCGATTTGCATGATGCCTGGCAAAAAACTTCCGCAGAGCTGAAGGACGCGATTATGCAGGCCGCAGCCAACATCCGCCGCTACTGCGAGTGGCAGAAACCACAAGAGTGGCGTCGCGAAATTCATCCTGGAGTCCGCGTAGGCCAGCTAATCCGCCCCTTGGAATCGGTGGGTTGCTATGTTCCCGGAGGGCGATATCCGCTGCCTTCGACGTTGCTCATGACCGTGATTCCCGCGCAGGTCGCGGGTGTGCCGCAGATTCGTGTGGTGTCACCGCACCCGGCTCAGGCAACTTTGGCCGCCGCCGCATTCCTTGGCGTCAAAGAGTTTTATCGCTTGGGGGGCGCGCACGCGGTCGCCGCGCTTGCCTATGGAACAGAAAGCATTCCACCGGTGAGCAAGATCGTGGGCCCGGGCAACCGCTACGTAACGGCTGCCAAAAAGTTGGTTGCGTTCGATTGCGCGATTGAGTTTCTCGCCGGTCCTACCGAAGCGGTATTCATCAGCGAGGAGGGCGATCCGGTGTTCATCGCATGCGATATGGTGGCTCAGGCGGAGCATGACCCCGACGCACTTTGCATTTTCATCACGAACTCGCGAAAGTTGGCAAAATCCGTTCAGGCGGAAGTGCAAGGCCGCACGCGAACAAATTCGATCGCTGCTGAATCGCTCTCCCATCGCGGCGGCATTCTGTTGGTTGCTTCCAGCGGCGATGCGATCGATACCGCGAACCGCATCGCGCCTGAGCATCTCACGCTGCCGGCCGCGCTCGCGCCCGCTGTGAAGAATGCCGGCTCCGTGTTTTTGAACGAATTCACGCCGCAGTCCGCTGGAGATTACATCTCCGGTCCGAATCATGTGTTGCCGACGGGAGCGATGGCACGCGTGCGAGGTGGGTTGAGTGTGTTGGATTACGTGCGAATCATTTCTTGTCAGGAGGTTTCTAGCAAAGGCATCCAGCGAATCGCGCCACCGGGAATCGTTCTGGCCGAAGCCGAAGGCTTGCGCGGACACGCAGAATCGTTGCGGGTGAGGTGCTCCCATGCTTGAGCCCCGTGCGGCAGTAAAAAGCCTGCAGGCTTATCGCCCGCCTCTCGCGAGCCGTCGAGGGCTGCGTCTCGATTTCAACGAGAGTACCGTGGGTTGCTCGCCGCGAGTATTGGCAAAGGTGCGTGCGCTTGATGCCGAGGCGCTGGCGCGCTATCCGGAGCGCGAGCCGGTAGAAGCCGAGGTCGCCCGTTTTCTTGGGCTCGATGCGGCGCAGGTTCTGCTCAGCAACGGCGTCGATGAAGCGATTCACCTTCTTTGCTCGGCCTATCTCGATTCCGGTGACGAAGCCATCATCGCGGTGCCTACTTTCGCAATGTATGCGCTTTTTATGCAGACGGAAGGCGCTCGCGTAATCCAGATTCCTTCAGGCGAGAACTTCGCCTTCCCTTTGGAAGATGTGCTCTCAGAAATCAGCGAGCACACGCGGCTCATCATCGTAGCGAATCCCAACAATCCGACCGGAACAGTGATGGGATGCGAAGCGCTCCTTCGGATCGCGCATGCAGCTCCCCACGCTGCGGTGATGGTGGACGAAGCTTACTTTGAATTTTACGGAAAGACGATATTCGACCACCGCCCATGGCCGGAGAATCTTTTCGTGGCGCGCACCTTCTCGAAGGCATACGGCCTGGCGGGCCTCCGCATCGGCATCCTCGCCGGAGACGCGCGGCAAATTTCCATGGTGCGCCGCGTCGCTTCACCCTACAACGTGAACGCGGTTGCGCTGGCCGTGCTGCCGGAGGCGCTTGGCGATCAGGCCTACGTCGAACAATATGTTGCCGAGGTGCGGTGCGGCCGCGCGGAACTTGAGAAGGAGCTCACAAATCTTGGCTTGCGCTACTGGCCAAGCCAAGCCAACTTCGTGCTTGTGCATGTCGGTTCGGCTCACGCGGAATTCATTCAAGCTTTTCGGGCCCGCGGCATTCTCATCCGCGACCGCAACACCGATCCGGGATGCGAAGGCTGTGTGCGCCTCACTGTGGGGTCAAGCAAACACACGCAAATTCTCATCGAAGCACTTCGTGATGTCGTTGAAAAACTCGGGTTACGCCGCGAGGTGAGAGCGTGAGAAAAGCCCAATTGCGTCGCAAGACCGCCGAAACCGAGATTCGGATTGCGCTGACCATTGAGGGTCGGGGAAAGTACCATGTCTCGACTGGAATTCGTTTTCTCGACCACATGCTGGAGCTTTTCACGCGTCATGGCGGATTCGATCTCAAACTAGCGGCCCTCGGTGACCTGGACGTGGATCAACATCACACCGTGGAAGACGTTGGGATTGCGCTAGGCGAGGTCTTTGACCGTGCGTTGGGGGATCGTCGCGGGATTCTGCGAGCGGGTTACTTTGTCATGCCGATGGATGAGACTCTCGGTTTGTCAGCAGTCGATTTCGGAGGACGCGCCGCCGCCGTGGTCGATACCAAGGTTCGTGCGGCGCGGGTCGGCGACCTGCAGGTGGAACTCGTGTGCGACTTTTTCGAAGGCTTCGCCCGTGGCGCGCGAGCCAATGTTCACGCGCGGGTGCTTTACGGGCGCTCGAGCCACCACAAGATTGAAGCGCTGTTTAAGGCCTTCGCGCGGGCCTTGCGGGTTGCCTGCTCGCGCGATCGTCGTCTCGGCCGGATGCTTCCCAGCACCAAGGGACTTTTATGATCGCCATTGTCGATTACGGCGCGGGCAACCTGAATTCCGTCAGGAAGGCATTTGACCATCTTGGCGTCGAAGTTTCGGTAACCGGTGCGGCCGAGACTATTGCTTCGGCGGACAAAATTGTATTGCCGGGCGTGGGGCATTTTTCTGCTTTGCAAGTTTTAGATCGCACTGATCTGCGGAAGGCTTTGCTGCAAGCCACATCCGCAGGCAAGCCGTTTCTCGGAATCTGCCTGGGGATGCAGTGGCTTTTCGAAGGAAGCGAGGAATGTAACGAGCTCTCGGGAGCTGGCATTTTCTCTGGCAAGTGCCGG